>JACKZZ010004780.1_pt1 | contig 26956 bp, 47 predicted proteins | sample 8027871 | NCBI WGS metagenome assembly JACKZZ01 (sample SAMN15724774, study PRJNA655200) | protist metagenome | isolation source: fluorescence activated cell sorting (FACS) single amplified genomes of... | place: USA: West Boothbay Harbor, Gulf of Maine | collected 2000-07-19 | reverse complement strand
AAGTATTAAGTACTTGCGTACGGGTAAGGTATTAAGTACCACGTATAGAAGTGCCACCGCGATATTTCTATTCACGGTGGTAATTATTATGTCTGGTATTATTATTTTATCCGACGGCTATCTCATCCATGTTATTACAGATCCAAACCTCACCATGCTCACCCCAGTGCTGTTGAGCGATCGCTTCGTAATGTATTGCTTTGCTCATGTCATCACCTGACCATATGTTTTCAATTCCGTCTCCGTTGTCAACCTTTAATGTATATCGTTTCATAACCTTTATTTATTTTAAATTAATTTTATTATATTCAACTTTTTTTGTTGTCTTTATACAGGTGATTAAATCATCTACAACACATGGATCGACTATAGCGCCTTTTGATTGTAATTCATAAACAATTGATTCTAATAATGTGTAAGAGTGTAATGTTGACATATAACCTTTATTTAACGCTGGTGCTTACGTGCTCCAACATGGTAAATATACGAAAGATGTCCCCGGTAGCCAAATAAAATCGCATTTACTGTTATGAGTCGTTATGAACAATACGGGCCTTGTAGTATCCCCATTTGTCCCATCGTTTCATTGTCAATAAAAAGAATGTTCACGTATAGCCAAGGTGAATAATACAATATACTTATGTTTACCTATGTTTAACTTGCGTATAACACAATTGTTCATGGTTTGTTCGTATATACTTTAAGGTAAGTCGAGAAGGCGTGGTTCATTATGTGACTGGGTTAGCACCACCTCACTATCACCACATACACTATCGTACTTGCTTGTCACACGTTATATACATTTATATGTACATTCACATATTATTATATCTATAGTCCACACTTGGATGTTTATATGTCACACTTTTGCGTTTAACCCAGATACACCTTGCCTATCTACGTTGTGGTGCATTAAATTTATCACGTTTTGGCGTTTTTACCGTTCGAATTTTATTTACTTTCAACCATTCCATTAGTTGTGTGTAGTTTTGTTTGCTACTGTTTCTTGACATAATTTTACCGTTTTAATTTATTTATTATATATGTAGGAATATATTGGGGTGTGTAGTAAAAAGCTAGTTTTTAACCGCTCGTTTACATTACTCTAAAAAATTGTATCCACACTGCTAACACTATTATTATTATAGCAACAGTCCCTAATACATTTAATGCAAATTTCTCCGTTTTATCCTTTCTATTCATCTTATTCATTTATCATTTCAATCCACTCATTCACCCTATTATCCCAATTCTCATTTCTCGCCCACGTGGCTGCTTTATTTACTTTATTCGTTTGTCTTGTATTATATAGGGGTTTATTTATATCGTTTAGTAGATCATTTATCACTGAATCTGGATCCATCGTACATATCTCTCCTCTATCTCCACTACCTATTAGGTTCATTATATTACCTGTTCCTGTTGTCATTATCTTTACCTTACCCATCATCATCTCCAAGGCACTAATACAATAAGTCTCAACATAATCACTACAATATATCCAATATTCCGCCTTAGCAATCTCACGTTTCAAATCCAACGGACATAGATTTGCCTTCCACTCAACATCCTTTAGTCCATCAAGCGTTGCCTTATCTAACCAATCTACACTGTAAGGAGGTGAACATACAACTAAACTTAAATCTGGACGCTTTGCCTTCCAATCCTTCCAATTTCTGAGTATCATACCTAATCCTCTATCGGGACTACTACTCCATATAATTCTACCTTTAACCTTATTATCCGTATCAATTTCTATTGGCTCATTTTTCCACTCCGTATAATCATCTAAATCAATAGCATTATCTATAGAACGTATATACGTATTAGCTTCTTGGGGTGTGTAGTTAAAAAGTTTGCTTGCATTTTCTTTGAGTATATTAGCGTGAAACTTGCTTACTCCTATTATCGCTTTTAATTTTGGATGTTTGAAGTAACTCTTGTATTCATGTAGTTCACTTCCCTTATACCATGGGTAGTAGTCTTCATTATGCATCCAAAAATAAGCCTTATTAAATGATATATCAACTGCTTCTAAATGTTTGATAAAGCTAATATAATTATTTCCTATAACAATATCATAATGGTCCTTTACTCTTACATTATGTGCCTCATTTAAACCTCTAGGTCCTCTATTATTTTTTAATGCATCTTCATTTACCCACTTTACGCCCCATAACCAACCTAATTGTACATCACCTGCTACTGTTACATCATAACCTTTGTTTTGTAGTTTATAAGCTAATTTAAGCATTGAGTATTCACTCCCACCAATACCATTTTCAACCCAATTTCTTGCGTCCCATTTTTGTGGATGATATCCTGCCCACAGTAATACACTTTTATTTATCATATTATTCTATTGTCATTTTACCTCGTTTAACAGCTAGTGGAATTTTATCCCATAAATTAACAGCAATAGCATATCTAATCCCACTTGTAACGTGTGTTACTCTATGAGGGTATTCACCTGCTGGGAATATTATTAGTCGATTGTATTTTGCTTTAATACGTTCTATCTCACCACCACTCTCTATTTCAAGGTATCCACCTTCAAATTCAACATTTTTAGGATAAAATACTGTTCCTATAACTGGTGTAACTAGTTCACCTGTTTCTTTATATAGTAATTCATCCTTATCATAATGTGTTCCTAAGTCTTTATTTGGTTTAGATGGACCATAAACACCTGTCCAATATTCAAATCCTCCTATATTATACCCTTGTGTTGGGTCATTCCATCTCCAAATATATTCAATTAATTCTTTTTTAATTGTATCTGAGGAGCTATTCCACCAACCATCCCACCACATAAAATTACCATTTGGTCCAAAGAATGTTTCATCTTTATCTATACGGGTTAATAAATCTGGATCTTGTATAAAATCGTCTATTATTATCATTTCATGTTTTGGTTTTTACAGAAACTTACTATAACATATCTTGTTCCTTCAGTTACAGGTCTAGCCCCATGTTTATGAGTTATATTACTTGGATGTAAGGACATTACACCCATTTCTTGTGGGTTAACTAAATGTTTAAATTTAGGAAAATAGGTACCACCACCTTTAAATTCACCTGGGTTTAGGTTAACTAATGTTGTTACTGAGCCATGATCATGATGTATTCCTAAATGTGCTTGTTCTTCTGGTTTGTATCTTATAATGAAGGATTCGTCATCTAATTTATCCCATGCATGCCCATCTAATTGGTAAAAATGTATAGCCATAGGTCTAACATATTCATTAATAACTTTAGTATAAATTTCTTGCATACCTAAAGCACTAAGTAAATTATCTGTTGTGGGATAAAATTCATGTCTATCATTGGTCCATTTCACTGTTTCACTTAATTCTATTATTTCTTTACAAAACTCTTTAGTAAAAAATGGGAAATTATAAACGTGGGGTATTGGTTCATCAGTAATTAAATCGTATTCTTTACTTAGTACTAATGGATGGATATATTTTTTACTCCATTCACCCCAATTACTATCATCTAGTATAGAATACTTTGGTGTTATTTTAGATGGTTTATTATATCGTTTTTGACTACCTGTTTTATGTAATTTACTACGGTTATCATTAACTATCTCAGGTGGGAATTCAGTTAGAGATGTGTTATTTCGATTTGATATTTGGTTAAAATACCCCCCATTTAAAGCGTATGCTACAAATTTAGAATTATGGAACACTTCAATTGCATCTTGTCTATCACTAGTACCATTTATTGCTGGGAAGAATTCGTCTGTTGGTATGATATTATTCAATATTTTAGAATCCAGTACTTCTTTCATACCTTTTCTAGTAACTATATAAGCATGATTATTATAAGAATAACCTACCTTAGTTACATTGTCACTAATTTTTGTTTCTTTATCAGATGTGCACATAGGATTTCTATCTAAATATAAAATACTACAATCCTTTGGAACTTCATTTAATACTAATCTAGATGGATACTTACCTGATGGGTTAAAATCTTCTTCTAATATTAAAACATTTTCAAACCCCTCATCGTATGCTGCTTTTATAATATTGTAATGAGATAACATACACCCTGTTTCTCCTGATGTAACTTCTTTATTCCAAAATGAATTATCACTGTCAATTTTCCACCAATCAGCATTTTTAAATTTATATTCACATTTAAAATCAACATCCCAACCATTAACAGCAGGGTATATATAGTATTTAAAAGTTTCAGTGTATTTTGCTTTAGCTAATCTTTCATGTATTTCTTCATCAGGAGTATTAAGATTAATTATATAAGTAAAATCTATTTTATTCATAACTGTATTTATTATTAAATTTCAAATTCTATATCTTGGTCTTCATCAGGGAATACATAATATTTTTTAAACAATTTATCATCATGTATTAAACATTCCCTACATATAACTTTTCGTTTAATAGTAGCCACTAACTCATCATAGGTTAATAACTCCATTTCCCATTCCTCATCTATCTCTAACTCACCCCAATCTGATAAATCACCCCATAATTCCATTCTGCTAATACCATTTTCCTTACAGTATTTATCAATTTTATCTTCCATCCATTGTAATATTGGAACTTCAGCAGCAAATATTTCAGGTAAATCTGTTGGTTTGTGACACCAACTACACGTATTAGACTTCTTCATACACAACATCCGGGATTAAACTACATATTAAAAATTTACCCTTTTGTTGAAATACTCTTTCACAGTCTAACTCATGTACATACATACCTAATACCTGTTGGTTTATACTACCATTTTTATTTTGAAAGTTATGTATAGATATTTCTTTTATTATGTTATACGCATCACCGTCTTTGTATATTATATTATGATTCATTTATGTTTTATTTATTGTATTAATATACGAAAAATCATTTAGCAATCCTAATTATACGTCAAAAGATTATCCATTTCTTGTTGTAACTTTTGTATTGTTTTTTTAGAACCAACGGTTCTATTTTTTTTTAAATCAACTATCATACTACTCAATTCTTGGATTTTTTTACTTCTTTCTTGCTCGGTCATAAAGTTTATTATATTTTGGATTATTTTAAAAACATTATTGATAGAAATAGTATTACTATTAAAATATTAATTAATGTGTATTGTTCTTCTTCATTTAGTTTTCTCATTTTTGTTTATTTTGTTTTCCAAAGTACTTGGATACATATTAAAATTAGTGCTAATCCTAAACTAACCCAAGTTTTATTATTAATACCTTCGTTAAAATGGTAATTAACCATTATGGCATAAATAATCATACCAACTCCAAACCCAATAAAACGAGCAGGCCATAATAAACCACCCATTCCTTGTACTGCATATTTAGTCCCCCAAATATAGAAAAACGATAATACAATACCTGCTGCTGCAACCCAAAATGTATTATTTCTAAACCAATCTGTTGATTTTAGAAATTGACCATTTAGTTGATAAAATGTGAGTACATGAGCAACAAAAAATGCTCCAATACCTATAAGTAGGTCTTTAATTATCATTTCCCTGTTTATTATAAATATCTGCTGCTTCGTCTCCGTATCCTACATTATATACCATAGTTACAAATAAACAACGTATTACTACACTACGCCAAGGACAATCTTCACTTTCATCCCAAAATTCAAAACCTAACCCAAAATTAAACCCATCATGAGGCCATTTAAAATTAAACTGTAATCCAACCCACTTTTCCATATTCTTATTTTTTACTTAAATGTTTATCTCTACAAAATTCTAAATCCATATAACTTGATCTAATATCCAATCCTTCTATGTTAAACGGATACTGCCAAGGATTAACATTCCTCCATCCAGGTCCCCATTTTTTAAACATATAATCAAAATTTCTAGTGTTGGAATATTCAAATTTATGTTGTAATTCAGGTAGATCTTTCTTAGTATTCATTCCAGTTGAATAATAATCGTGATCAGTACCTTCACCCATTATCCCTTCCCCATGGTAATAATCAGCCTTTAAATTATAAATAGTTTTAATAGGTTTTATTGCTAATCTCATAATATAATCACTATCTTCACAATATATAGGGTAGAAATTTTCATCAAATAAACCATGACTTTGTATCGTAGTATCTCTAATTAAAAAACAATCAAATGAACCTAAATTAAAATCACCCCCATTACCAAACACTATTCCAACTTCACTATCTTGAGCTTCATTATACATTTCCTCTAAAAAACCAGGTCCAAAACTAACATCATTATTAACTATTACCCAGTAAGGTGAGTGCATATAAGATTTAATAATCATATTCCAACCTGCGGCACATCCTATATTATAAGGCATCGTAGTTAACGTAAAATTTTTAATATAATCATGTGGTTGACTAATTATTTCTTGAATTTGTTTAGTATTCTCTCCACTACTGTCATTATCTATAATAAGATAATTTTCGATTGGAAAATCAACACTTTCAATTTGGCGTTTTAACCATGGTACTCCACTTAAAATTAATGTTCCTAATATTGGTATCATATTTTACTATTTTTTCCTCGTTTTGTTTTATATTCATTAATTGGCATACTCATTGTGGAGTGTAATCCACGATTGGCCTGTTTTTCTGCTATTATTTGTCTATATATGGGAGATTCTAATTCACAACCTCTATATTCTCGTATTTTTCTCATTACAACATTAAATCATTGTTTTCTAAAAACATCCAAAAACGTTCAAGCCATAATTCAACTCTAACATCTTCAATTGTATCTTTTGCTCCATACCCTTCAATACGTTTTTCAGCTACAAAGGCTATCCCCATATCACAATAGTCTCTGGATTTATCTCGTTCCCCTAATGTAATAAAATGTTTTGCCTTATCCAAGCAGTTATGTAAAATTTGTCTTTGAATAACCATTATTTGTTAAAATATTTATTTATTAATTTATCTTTAACTTCTTCACTAATTTGGTTGGTTTGATATAATTCCTCTATTAAAGCTACCATTATGAGTGTATTTTAATTAATTTATCAATATCTTCTCTTGATTGCCATCCTAAAACCATATCATTATCTGCAGGTATAAATTTCCCATCTTGATCAAATATAGCTACTTCAAATGAAGAAGCATCTTCAACTTTATTAATTGCTTCTCTAACACCACCTTTACCTGTGCTGTACATACCTTCACCTGCTACAACAGATAATTCAATACCATTATCTAACATGAGTAACCCTTGAATTGCCCCTTTACCTACTTTATGTGGTTTGAATTTAATGTCTTTAAATGTTTTCATGACCTTTATTTTTTAGTGTTGCTACTTAATCATAACAACACGTGAATATACGAAAAAAAAACGCGGTAACCAAATGTTACCGCGCTTATCTTTAATTTATTTTTAATTTATCTTATTGATAATCTTTCATAAAACGACCAAAGTGTTCTTGTAGTGATTTATCAGAAATATAATTTTTAAAATCTTCAATATAATCATCTATTTCGTAATCGGAATATGATTCTTTACCATTTAATTTTATATCCTTCGTTAAAGAATCTATATACATTTGAACTTCTGGGTTTGTTGCATTAGTATCTTTAACAATTGCTAAAACAACATCTTTCATTGATACTTCATTTAAAGCATCCATATTACCTTTAACACCCGCTTCTAAATCTGCTTCACCGGGTTGCATAGCACCTTCTCCAATTTCATCTACATAAGAATCTGATTCTTCCATACCTGCTAATCTATCACCTTGTGCTTGACGGTTGCTTATTTGTTTAGACATTTCATTACTTAAATGAGCAATTACATCTTCGGCATAAAATGGATCTTCTTCAATTAAATCTAACCATAAGTCTTCAAATACATCTAAAAATTGTTTTTTTAGTTGTATATTCAGTAAACCTTCAATACGACTAGCTACTTCTCTTTCAATTCTTACTTCTTTTACGTGCTTTGGTTTCATTCCTAGTTTAGCTGCAGCACTTTTAACTCCATCTCTAGGTTCTTTATCTTTATCTTCTTTATCTTTATCTTCTTTAATACCTGCTTTTTCTTGAGATGCTTCAATAGCTAAATCAACTGCTTCAGTATTTTCTTCCATTTTTGAAGCCATAAATGCTCCTAAATTATCTGATGTGTCCATATCAAATGTTTCCATAGTTGATTTAATTTCAGCATGAAAATCTCCAAAAAACATACTTGCTTCTTTAATAGCACCTTCTTCTAATGCATCAATAGCTTTTTGTAAATGGTTATTTTCTCTATGATAATTAACATCTTCAAAATCATCAGACATTTTTCTTAAAATTTCAATATCAGTGTCAACTCCTGTTTTTAATCCTGCATTTAACATTCCTGCGTAATCGAAATCTCTAGTGAAACCTGAACCTATTTGGTATTGTTCGAAAATATCTATTAAATTGTATTTACTCATTATTTTAATATTTTAGTATTTTATTATAAATATATAAAGATTATGTTAGATTATATTTCTGTTCATATTTACCTACAAATGATTGCCCCACACCTACTTCAAGCCACTCAGCAATATCAGGTATACCTGGTATTTTTTTAGCTGACAGAACATAATCAATATTTTTATTAATTACCTTCATTTTAGTTTTAGCATTTGAACGGTTGGATGTTTTAAATACTATTACTGTAGGCATATCCTTAGCATATGTACGTTGGTCTATTTGGGGTTTAGTTTGTTTAGTTCCTTTAGCTTCCCAATGTTCTGTTTTATAGGGCCCATTTGCAAACTTGCTTCTATCATAATACCAAACTGATCTACTACCTAATTCAGGTTTTGATGGTACCTCATTAAATTCTTGAGTGTAATTTTGCCATACTATTGCTTCTTGCTCTTTTGGTCTACCTCTACTCATATGTTTATTTTTCTGTAGTGTTAATTATTCCACCTATTATCTTTGTATCCGCCAAGTGACTCATATCTTCAGGATCATAATCATGTGGTTTTGTATTAATTAATATACCTTTTTCTGTATTAGTAAAACCTTCTACTATAACATTCATATCATCCCCATGTATAATATGAGATAACATTTGACCTACTCTAATAAATGGTCCACCTGATGGATCTATAAAATCATCTCCGGCTCTTATGTATTCAAAATCACCTTCCCATAATACATTACCATCTTTTTGTTTAGTGAATGTATAAACATCACCATACCTATTTCTATAATTTACAGCCATCCTAATAAGTTTAAAATAAATGATATTACTATAATAGCTGATGCAGCTATTGCTGTCCAATACACCATTTTATAGTTATTTTCTACTTGTCGTTTTGATCTACCCTGATTTTTTGATCTTACAGATTCCCATTTTTCAATATCTTCTAATATTTCTTTATAACTTTTATTTTCCATTATTTAGCTTTTTGATTATTAAATCTAGTTAATAATTGATCTGTTGTTTCACTTTGAGCATCATATTTTTTATAGAATCTTACTTCCTCCATCTTATCACCATAACCTAATTGGAAGGAAACATAACTACCTGATGGAAATTTAACTTCAACAATTGGGAAACTATCATAATTTCTTCTTGATCTATAATAATCAGAACCAATAGTAACTTTAGCTTCAGGATATAATGTTTGATATTTAGCAACTACATTATCTAAAGCAATACTTTGCTTATTTTTATATTCTAATCGTTCTATTACACGTGCGTTATGTTCTTTATACTTAACAAGTAATGAACTTGGCTTATAATGTCTATATTGTTTAGTAATACTAGTACACATTAATTTATCACCTTCAACATCTACACTACTTTTATATGTTTTAAGCTTACCCTCATTAATGGTATTAACCCAAAGAAAAACATTACCTGTATTTTGAGTATAAGTAACTTCAAATTCATAATCTGTGTTATTATAACCATAACCAAATCTTTGTTCTCTAGTAACTTCTTTAACTTCAAAATCACTACTATAATCTTGACCATAAACAAAACCTGCTTCATCAAGCATTAACATAATTTTACTATTCCTTTTCTCAGCTTTAATAGCTCTTTCAGCTTGGTTCTTGATAAATTTATTAACTTCTTCTTGTTGTTCTGTTGTTAATACTTTTCCGTGAAATAAATCTAATTGAATTGCGTTTGACATAACCTTTATTTTTAATTAATAATGAAACTTCGCGCCCCATTTACCTGGTAAATATACGAACTCTCCTCCGGGTAACCACATATTTATGCGTAAGTCTTGCACTTACTTTTATTTACTTGTACTAAAGTGCCATTCATTTTAATTAAAATATTACCATTATGGTGTATACCAAAGCACTTTTTACGTTTATTATTATATAATATCCAATCCCCCATTTTTACCTCTAATGAATCTTCCTCCATATAGGATTTTGGGGAAGGCATTCCCGAATAATGACACCAACTATCTTCCATATTAATACCAATTATTTTTTTTAATAATCCAAAATAATAAACCTATTATCATTCCTAACCCAAACCCAAATATCAAATCTAGTATCATATTAAAATGGTAATGGTTCGTTAGACGTATCTTTAGGAGTAAATGTTGGATCATCCAATTTACGATAGTGTGTGGAAGCAAATGGTTGTTCACCTATTTCTGATACTACAATTTGATCTGAGTGTCGTCTATTTTCAATTGACAATTTTAAATCATTAGCTCGTTTTCTAGCCATATAATCATTATCAGCATAAACGTACATATCCATTGTAACAACGTATCTTTTATTTTCTTTGTTCATAACCTTTATTTTTAATTAATGAATGAAACTTCATGTCCCACTTATATGTGAATATACGAACCCTCTCCCGGGTAGCCAAGCCCCTTGCGCATTACTTTATTCTTCTAATCTAATAGTGGCATTAGGCCAATTGCCTATTTTCATATCTAGATTTATTAACAAATCAATTCTATTAGTATATCTCTTATTCATTTTATCCATTACAATGTAAACCCCATCATAATCTGTTCCCATCACACAAACTTTAGTTCCTTTTGGAAAATCTTTTAATAAGTCCCTACTTACTGCTATTATTTTATGTTTATACGGGTTATTTAAGTCTAACTCAAACATAAATGCAGTATGTCCTGGATCCGAATTTGTTTGTTCAGGTACCGCGTTATACACAGTAGCATGTACATTTTTTTCTATTGAAGTAAATGATAATAAACTGAATGTTAGTAATATAATTAATATTCTCATATCTATTTAGTATTTAAGTAATAAATTGCATCTGTTATTTTTTGACAACGTTTATAGTCTTCAAGATCCTCCATATTTTCTAAATTTACCTCCAAGGTTTCAGCTAAGTCTTCTCGACTAATAATAACATCATATGTTAAATCTTCATCTTTTGTGTAAATTCTTATAACTGGTATTTCTGGGTCATCAGTATCAAGATTTTTAAGTGCTGTGTCTACTATTAAATTAGGTAAAAAAGGACTATCACTTTGAAACATATCTTCCATTTCTTCGGATGTTTCAAATTCCAATTTATGATCAAATATTAGTTTATTGTCATCATTAAAAAATTCTAAGTAAGGTTCTTTATCCATATTGTATATCTATTTAGATATTAATATACGAAAATTATATGTGGTATCCTAATTTTTATTGGGGGAATTTATTTCGATTAACCACCCCCATTTGACACCATTAGTTATTCTATTTTTAATAGTACCCCAATCATTTATTTTTTCACAGTATTTAAAATCTCTTAATATCTGCTTTTCCCTTTGCCTACAACGATCCCATTCATCTGTTATCAGGATTTGATATGTTTTATTTTTATACTTGTAGGTGGTCATACTAAAAATTATCTAAGAACTTTCCTTTAAGTTTTTTACCCTTTAGTTTTTGGTATTTTTCATCATCTCTTAAAGTTTTAGATGCTAATTTTTCTAGATGATTTGATTTTTGAATATCATAATCATCAAGTATTTGTTTGTGTTTCTTACTTTTCATTGTGTTTTATTTAATAAATACTCTATCTTCTTTGTTAATTTTAGTAATATATTGATTAAGAACTCTCCTTTTTACATTATTACTATCAAAAGAAAGTGCAAATAATCTTTCGTACATTTCAGCGTCTATTTTATTAATTGGGGGATTAATTAAAGATTTAAATAATTTGGATAAATCTAATCTTGTAATGAGAAAGGTATTATGTTGAGTTAATATAAAATCTTCATCTACTCTATTATTAAAATTTATATTTTGTTTAAATAATCTATGATTTAAAAGATCTTGAGTAGAAAAACCTCTTCCCATACTTTTGAATCCCCCACTAGTAAATATGGTATAAGGGGAATTGTCTTCTATGGAATTAATATTAAAGGGTTCTTTAAAAACTATAGTATCTTGTAAACAAAAATATAAATCGTAATCCGGGAAATTATCATAAGCATATTTGTAAGCTCCCCACTCATAGTTCTTATTTTTTTCAAATACTATTTCTACATTAGGAAATTTTTGGTTAATTATACCATAAGTTCCTAATATACTACTGTCATTATCTACACATATTATTTTATGTTTATTATTATTTAATATTTTATTACTATATAAACTTTGGATACTTCTTGCTAAAGATAAGGGGGGATTATGGCAAGAGTATACTACTAATATAGATTTACTCATTATTTAATATATTTAAGTCATTTAAATCTTCAAAACATGATTCCCAGTCATTAAACCTAATACCTTTGTCATCAATATAAGCAACTGCCCTTGGTTTTTCTGATGTTACTTTTGATATATATTTAGAAAAATTATGCTTATTTAACCATTCCCAAATTAATTCTGTACCTGTTTTACCATTTACTAATCCCCTATCCGGTTTTGATTTTGCTGTGTAACATATTAAGGTATATTTGTTTGATAGTTTTTTAAGTGCTTCTTCAGTACCTTTAACAGGTTCATCATATACAGTACCATCATAAAATCCTTTACTATTTTTATGGATAACACCATCAAAATCAATAGCTAGATTTATTTGTTCATCAGGATAAGAATGTTTACGAACACCTTTATTCCAATTTAATTTTTCTAATTCTTCAGAACTATTTTTCCCAATTGGTGGGCATTCTTTTCCAGAACCGTGTGTTAATTGATACTGAAGTAGTAAAGTTAAACACTCAGCTGTATGGTAATAATCTACTCCTAATATAATTTGTGTAAGTCCTTTAATTTTCTCAACTATTTCATTTCCTGTTATTATACAAACCTCCATACCATTATCAGCACCCCATTGTAATGCTTTATTTACATCTTTTGATTTACCTGAAGATGAAATACCATACACTAATGATTTTTTCATTTGGCCCTTAGTTCTAGTAGATGTTCTTTGTTGTAACCATGCTACCATCCATTGATCAAAACTAGTATCATTAATCAACGATGTTGCAACAACACAACTACCTGGGCACATTGCATTTTTAGTACCATTTGATAATCTTGTCATATCAACGGCGGTATGATCAGCCACACCCATATTACCACCATGTCCTAATACGTAAATGTCATCGCATTTATTATATTTTTTTTGTAATTCTTTCCACTCAGGAGTATTTACTATTTCGGTAAATTTATATCCTATATTTTCAATATTCATCATATTATTAATTTTTATGTTATAGTTCAGCTATTAATTTAGCCATAGTTAAATCAAATTCTGTATCGATATCAATACTTTCTATTTCACTTACAGTGTAAGTCTTAGGGGATTCGCCTATTCTAGATTTGGTTTTATTAAAACCTGTTTTAGTAATACCATATAAACTTGTTGTTTCTTTTATCATTGGTTTAGCATCCTGACTTCTTGGTAATAATTTAGGATCATAATTTACAGGTTTATTGTTAAACCAATACCAAGTATAATCTTCAATAACAGTAAATATAGAATCACATGAATCATTTTCTTCTATAATATTTACACAATTATTTAAAGTTTCAATTGTTAAAAATGGGGAGGTAACAAAAACTTGAAAGTATATATCATATTCAGGTTTAATATTAACCCAATATTCTAATAAATCATTACCGTTAGCACTATCTTTTGCTAATTCTGGTTCTCTATTTATTATATTAATTGGTTTTTTATTACAATATTTAACTACATCTTCAGAATCTGTATCTACAAAGATATTATCAAAAATTTTGGATTGGATTACGGTATCTAAAACGTGTTTATATAAAGGTTTACCACCAATGGTAATAAAGTTTTTATTAGGTACCCTACTACTATTACTTTTTATAGGTATAAAACAAGCTATTTTATTTTTCATTTATTAAATTTTTATATTCTACTTATATATTGGTTAGTATCATCTTCTTCTTCCCCATCTAATCCTAATTCTTTTAAACGTTGTAAGTGATAATCATCTATTTCAAAATTAATTACTTCACTTGTACCATAATGTTCTTGTTGAGATTCTATTTGTTTTTCATCTTTTGCATTAAATATATCTCCAACTTGTAAAAAATAGTGGTTATAGCATAATAATTGAACATTATCTAAACTATAGTTATTATTATTTTTATCTTTAAAATGTAATAATAAAGGTATTTTGTAATCTAATACCCTTCTTTCTTTAAAACTACATATAGAACATTCTTCTGGTAGGTATCCTTGTTCTATAAGAGCATATTTAAGTTTATTGGGATCAAAATGTGAAGCAGCTATTCTACCTTCAATTATTTCAACCATATGAGGCATCTTTTTAGAACCTTTTAAAAACTTGGGCACACCAACCCCAGCTTGATTTTTATGAGACTCAAATAATTTATATAATTTAGCCCATTTCTTATAATGCTGATATGAAACATGGAGGTATCTAGCAGCCGCCATATTTGATAAAGTCTTTGCTTGGGCAGCTACTATTTGTTCTTTACTTAATGGTTTTGGTGCGGCCATTATTTACCTTTAGGTGTAATAATTGTAAAGGGTCCTTGAAGATTTTTGTCATCTTCTATGTTTGTCTTAAGATCTTTTGTGTTTTTATAATCCTCATCTTTTTCCTTTAGGTAAGAATTATATTCTGAATCTGACATAATAATAGTTTCAACCCAAGTATGATCTCCTTCACCCTTTAGTACTGTAATTGCTTTCTTAGTTTCACCTCCTAATCCAGCTTCTGAACATTTAACACAAAATGAATAATTGTATTGAGTTAATCTTAATTCAGGCATATCTTCCCCGCATTGACTACAAGGTATCATTTTTAAATTCATATTTTTTGTTTTATTTAGGAAAGTTATTATATAATAGCCCTACCCTTCATTCCTTCCCAATCTCTATTTTCCCTAACCTCATTATTTTTACAATCAACGGATGTTAGTATTCTTGGGCTTACATTTAAGTCATGAGATAAATCTATTAATGCTTTAACATCTTTAGGAAAACAATGTCCCCCATAGCCAAAATCACCATCTGGTCCTGGTACTGACCAATGTGATTTACCTAATCGTTCATCATACGTAGCATATTCTATTACTTTATCATAATCTATTTCTAACCCACCACATATTTGGTACATTTCGTTTGCAAATGATACTTTAGTTGCTAGGAAGCTATTAGTAACATATTTAACCATTTCAGCATATGTTGAATCCGTTTTAATAATTGTTGCTTTTGGGAATACTTTTGAAAATACTGTTTTTAATTTAGTAGTTGATGTTCTGGGACCACCTAATATAATTCTAGTTTGGTTTTCAAAATCTTGTACTGCATTTGCTTCAGTTAAAAACTCAGGATTAAATACAACATCAATTGATTTAAATTGTTTATTCCATTTTGCACACGTACCCGGAGGTATAGTTGATTTAATAACTACTGTTTTAGCAACCCCAAATTCAAATACACGTTTAATAGCTGCTTCAACTATATCTGTATGGCAACTACCATCTTGATTCATTGGTGTTGGTAAACAAATAAATACAACTTCATTATCTAAGGTTTCTTGTTCATTACCGTTACAGTAAATTATACCTTTTGTATCATAAGTTTTAACTTTAAAACTTTTTTTAAATTTTTGATAAACAGCGTTACCAACAAACCCCTGTCCTATAATTCCTATTTTCATATTATTTGTTTTTCCAAAATGAGTAAATTCCTTTATCTAATTCATAATTAGGCCATACAAAACGTTCTCTCATGGGTTGTTGTTTAGCCCATTCCCACATTTCTGTTAGTCCTTCCTTTAAATTTGTTGTATGCTTAAAACCTAATATATCAACTGACTTTTGATAAGTTGGTATAGAATGTTTTACTTCATGTCTACCTTCCTCATAAGACACACAACAAGCTCCTGTTACTTCTTTTAGTATTTTTGCTGCCTCAAATATTGAATGTTTTTCAATACCACCCAAATTAATAATTTCTTTACTTGCTTTTGGTTTTACTGCTGCATTCCAAAGAGGTTCTAATGAATCATCAATGTAACTGAAAGCTCGTGTTTGTTTTCCATCTCCAAATATAGTTATACTTTCTTCATTTAAATGTTGATACATCCAAATACCTAATACATTTCTATATTTATCCCAAATATTTTGTTTAATACCATAAACATTATGGGGTCTAATAATGCACCAATCTAATCCATGTTGCTCACCTGCAATTTGTATATCCATTTCGCAAGCATATTTTGCTACCCCATAAGGATCAATTGGTGCTTGTTGTTGTTTTTCATCAAAAATTCCACCATCTCCATGACCATATACTGCTAAAGTTGATGTAAATACCAATCTTTTAACGTCATGTTTTATGCACTCATTGACTATGCGGGCTGTGGATTTTAAATTGTTATCGTAGTTAAAACTACGTATAAATGGTGATAACCCTTCAGCTGCATAAGCGGCAAAGTGAAATACATAATCAAATTTATTTACCTCAAAACAATTTTCAATTGGATGATCTATTAGATTCATTTGCCAAAAATCAACCTTGGGGTTAATGTTTTCTTCAAAACCACCACTTAAATCATCTATACCTACTACCTTGTATTCAGGTTTATTTTCAATAATCCAATCCGCTAATCTTGAACCAAGTAGCCCTGCTACTCCCGTTATTAATACTTTTTTTTTCATATTTTATCCCAATCTGTTAAGGGTGATAACCAAGCTGTCTCTCCGTGTGTTGAATAACCTGGTATTGGTGTGATTAATAATTCATTTTGTGACCTTAGGTCTAAAAACATTTGAAAATCATCAGGATGAATTCCCGCTGTCCATTTTCTTAAAATAGGTTCTACTCTTTTTAATGTAGATACTTTGGATGCAAATGTCATAGTTGTACTATTTGTTATTTTCCAATGTACGGAATCTGTTTTGTATACCCTAGTATCTTCAGCTCCTCCTTTACAATATGGATTACCACCTTTTTCAGGTATCATATACTTATCTGGGTGGTCATATAATGAAACAAATGATGCTCCTAATTCAAATGCCTCTTGGATTATTTTTTGAGACCCGGGTTTATGAAGGTAATCATTTTCTATAAAGTAAACAATTTCATCATCATCATACATTAAAGCTTCGTCTAATGCTAGGTTAAAAGTTGCTGCTCCATTACCTTTTTCAGTATATAAAATACAATCACGTGTTACGTACTTTTGAATCATATTATTAGTATCCTCAGATACATTGTCTGCTATAACACTCCAAATTGAGTCATCAAATTCTTTAGTTGCATTTGCTAAACAATTTTCATTGTTGATGTAGTCAGGTTTAACTTTATTGTAACCAACATCTGATATTCTATATATTATTCTCATTTATTTATATTCTATACCTTTAATAATTTGTCCATTTTTAGGATTATGAGAATTATTTTTAAATAAATTTGGTGGCATACCCCATTTATAGATAAAGGTTTGCGCCGCAGGTGATTCAGATGAAATCATTTCTTCCTTATTCTTACCTTTTTTAGTTGCCATACTTACAAAATGATAAAAATGTGCCTTAGATGTTCTGCTAAATTTTAAACCATTTAATTCTAATTTAAGGAAAAAGTCCCAATCACATATAAATGGGGATTTATAAAGTGTATCAAACCCACCAACAATCATATAGTCTTTTTTAGACATAGCAAAGGGAAATATTCCCCCATCAGGAGTTGAAATGTCATTACGTATCGTTGGTTCATATTGTTTAAACCCTTCATAATCAAATTTACTTGGATGAAGACCAAAATTCTTTACAGGAAAATCAAATATACCATTAAAGGGTTCAATTTGGTTAATTGTTAATACATGACCATATTCTAGTTCTTCCTCGATAACTTTATCCCAATCTTTACATAATACGTTATCATCATTAATTATGACAATAGTTTCATTATCAGCATTACAAACCCCTAGGTTTAGTGCCATTTGCATACCTTGGTTTTGTTCTAAAGGTAGAAAATTAATTCTATCCTGATATTTTTCAACAATATGTTTGGATTCTTCAATAAATCCATCTAATATTACTATAATTTGATTTTTTGTAGATTGTCCTTCTAATGCTGATTCCAAGCATAAGTCTAGACATTCTGGGCTTCTGAATGAGGGTATAATTAAACTTACCATTTTATAATGTTTTTTCAATGTTATAATATCTTTCGTTTTGTTTTTCTTGTCTCTCTACTTGTTTATTGTGAGTGATACTAAATTCTTCTTTTACAGGTAAGGAGGCAAATTCCTTATATCCTGTTACCATACCATGAACCGGATGACCTGTCCATTGAATTTCTGGGGTGTTTCTGTATATTCTTTTTTGTTGATCAGGCCAATTAACCCAACCTTTTTCATTTACTCTCCAACCCCATTGTTTAATATGGGCCTCTGTTAGACCTTCTACAATATTTTTACGTGGGACTACTAACATATCTAATGTTGGGTTTGATTCTAAAATAGATTTTAAATTAGATACTAAACCTTCATTTGGTATCTCATCAGCATCTATTTGGAATATATAATCTCCGGTACATTTGGAATTCATATAATTCTTATTTTCTAAGAAATTCTGTTGAAAATCAAATGGAAATGCTGCTACTTTATCTTGGTGATGTTCTAACACATCTAATACCTCTCCAGTAACTCTATTATTATCATAAACAATTACAATTTCATCCTCTTTATCTATTATAGGACTAATGAATTCAATCAAATGTTGGAGCTCCCTAGCTTCATTGCAAACTGTTATTCCGTAACTTATTTTCATATTTATTTAGTTTGGTAATGCCCCAATATACGAAAGAGCATCTATATAATCACGCTCTTCAAAATATTTTACGGTAGACATATCTGGTTTATATGAAGATTTAGAGCCATCTTTATTTTCAACTTCTTCTTCTAATTTAATGGCTTTAACAGCCGCCCACTTCCATTCTTCAATACTAGCACCTGAGGCATAAATCATTCCTAGTTCAGGAACATTTATATTATTAGGTAACCATATTAATTCAGTATCTTTATCTAACCAAGCTAAATCTTTATATAGTTCAGGAAGTAAAACCATTTGTTCATTATAGAAATCAGTCCCAACTTTCATTAAAGTATTTGTCATAAAACCGCATGATAAACTCATATATTGCGTTATATCCTTGCTTACTTCAATCTTATAACATAAATCGCCGCCTGATTTAGGACATTGTATTATTTCATCGTGTTGTGCCATATTTTATAATTTTGGTGTTATTAATTGTGGTAGGGATAATTCTACTTGTTTTGGAATAAAAGGTATATTTTCTTTTAACACATTTCCTAATAATTCTTTCATAGCATCAAATGAAAAATTAGTTTTAATATGATGACCATGTTTTTTAGCTCCTACTATATATTTTTTATAATTTTCATAAACATCCTTAAATGCTTTAATAGATTCATTATCATTAATTTTAAACCATTGTGTTTCTTTTAATAACCATTGATTAGCAGCACTTTCATGTACCGGTTCTAAATCACCAGGAACTAAAATACAATTACCTTGAGTTAAAAAATCAACATGACCTGACCAAGCTGATGCTATAATGGGTTTTTTACTTAACCCAAATTCTGCTAATGGTCTACCATAACCTTCACCTTTAGTAAAACTAACCATAGATTTTACTTTTGGATGGTTATATAAATCATTCATTTGAGCATCAGATAAATTACCATTAAAAATATAAACATTAGGTAATTTAGTGCCTTTAGGGTATTGAAGTTTTATAGATTTAATTCTTAATAATAATTCCTCTCTACTTATATAACTATTTCTCCCTGTACATGCCTTTAAAATTAAAGCAGGTTGAGATTTTTTATTTTTAAAAGCTTCAAAGAAATTTCTAACCATTAACCCAACATTTTTTCTGTCATGACCAAAAGCACCATTCATCCAATGTCCCACAAATAAATAACAAAAGGTTTCATTAATTGAATCTAAATCTAATTCTACTTCTTGGGGTTTTTTATGAAAGTAAGTGTCTAAATTAACTCCTTCAAATATAACTTCTATAGGTTTTTCTAATTTAAGTATCCCTTGAATGTTATTTGTTCTTTTATCTCTTTGTTCAAATTTAATACCTGAAAATACTTTTTTACTATGTTCTGATGATACTAAATTAAGATTCATTCTATTTAATCCTTCAATCCAAGTTGAAGCACAACCTGTACTTTCAATCCCCGCTGTACAACCAATATTATAAGTACCTACTGGTTGGAACTCATTTGGAATTGTAATCTGCATCCAAATATCGGGTTTTGAGGTTAAATTTGGGATTAATAAAGGTTTTAAAAAGCTCCAATTACTATGATCCTTTATAAAATTTGTTGGGGTATCACCCCATCTTTGTGATAAGATTTTAACATCATATTTATCTAACTCCACTATAGATTTAACTATGTCTCTTGACCTCGCACCATAACCACTATACGTGTCTACTGGGGCACTAATTATAAAAACTGGTTTACTCATTAATATGTAATTTTATGGTTTAAAAATCTTCCTTTATACTCTGTTGCATTAACTATCTCATAATCTCCTCTTGGTTCCCAAACTGAGAATAATTCATCAAAGGCTTCCATTACTCTTTGAGCTTGATGTTCTGCTGTAAACCCTGCTTCATCACCTAATGCCCATTCTCTACCTTTTAATCCTCTGGATTTGCGTTCTTCAGATGTTAGTTCATATACTTCTTTTATTCTATCACAAACATCTTCCCATGCACATCTATCATCAAATATATAAGGTGTTTGGGGTGAGCCTTGTATTGATCTTGAAGTTGGGTAAACTGGGAATACCCACTCACCATGTTCTTTATAAGTACCTCTGTGGTTAGAAGGAACATCAGCACTTGGTTCAAACCATTTACCATTTTCATCAACAAATCTCATTTGGTCTTGCATACCTCCTGTTACATTAGAAATTATAGGGGTACCTGTTAACATTGCTTCTGTAAAAGTTAATCCCCACCCTTCATTTGAAGTAATTAGAATTTGAACATCTGCTACATTGTATAACCAATTTAATTGTTTTCTTGAAAGTTTGGAGTGTGAGAAAATAATATTTTCTTCATAATTTTCCCCAAATAAGTATTCAGCCACCGCTCCTAAATCTGTACCATGGTCTGTTGATAAGTCAGTGTGTAAAACAAATTTACATTTATCCGCTTTTGCTTTTGGTAAAGAATCTAAAAACGATCTAAAAGCTAACATAGAATCTGGGATTTGTTTTCTACGAATATTTCTTGAATTAAAAAACATTACGAATTCAGTATCTTTTCCTATAATACCCTCTTTGAATTTTTGAAATTCCTCAAATTCTTCATGGTTTTTATCTATTGGATAGAATTGTTCATGATTTAAACCATGAGGAACATACTTAAATACTCTTTTACTATTATCAACTCCATCTAAAACTAACTTGTTAATATTAACTGTTTGTTTTGAAATACCCATTAATAAATCACAAGCCTCATAAAAAGGTTTATTATACATTGGTGCGGGGTAATCGTCCCAAATATTTAAATATACTAGAGGACATTGTTTTCTAATAGTATCCTCCATATTAAAAATATGTTTAAAATATCTAGGATCTGTAATTAACATTACTGCATCAGGTTTTTCAACAGATAAAATCTGTTGTATTTCAATAGACTGAGCATAACCATCTACACAATACAATTTTACACTAGCATCTTCTATTTTTGCTTCTGCGTTAACAGATGGAGATATATCTAATGTTTTCCCTTTTTCTGGGTGTTGAATAGCTCCTGCTACATTTACCCAGTTGAAATGGTGGGAGGTGTGAATTACTATTTCTTTTGCGACTGTAGCAACACCTGAGTGTACTCTAATATCGTCACAAACTAATAATATTTTTTTCCTTTGTTCTTTAGGAATGTGTTCAAAACTTTTTTTCATTTATTTAAAATTTATAATTCAAGATTAGTTTGGTTTGAAATTTGTTTTCTAAAATCTTCATCAGTAAGATATAAAAACAAAGCACGGTCGGCAAGTTTTTGGAATGAGAATTTTCTTCTTACACATTCAACTTTAAAATTTTCAAATAATTCACTTTTCACTTTAACACTAGTTAGTGTCATTTTTTTAGCATCTGCCATAATTTTTATTTTTAATAACGTTTATTTATAGGTATACGTATATAATTATTTTAGTATATAATACCTTCACCACAATGTTCTTTATCCTCTTTATAAGGACAGAAATTACAATTCCATTTTGAAGCTTGTTTTGGGTAATCTTTTTCTTTTATTTTCCCACTAGAGTTAAAACATTCACTAATAAAATCATTAATAGCAGTTTTTGCTCTACCCAATTTAATTTTACCACTAGGTGGTGTAAATTGCTGCACTCTATAAGCTTGATAGGGTGACATAAGTTTTTCATCATCCGGATCTAATACTTTTCTTTTAAGAATAAAAAATTCAATTTCAATCTTATCTAAAGGTATTCCGTATTGTTCTGAAAAGTATTGTTTGTATAGAAGTAATTGGAATTGTTTATTTTCATCCTTTTTAGCATAATCATTCCACCCACTAGTACTGGTTTTAATATCGATTATCTTGAATGTCTCTGTTGCTTCATGGTATGTGACAACATCAAGATACCCCATGTATAATACGTTATTTAACGTTTTATTTGGTGCTATTACAATTGGTATTTCACAACCTACTAAATATGTACCTTTTTTACTAAAATATCTACTACGTTTTTTCTTAAACCATTCTAAAATAGCAACCCCATCCTCAAAAAACTCTCTCATTTCAACAGCAGAAGAAAAATGAGAACCATTATTCTTTTTATATTGAGTTTGATATTCATTTATATAAGCTTCTTGGAAATATTCTTGTATATCAATTTCTCTATCCGCAGCTGCAAAAGACTTTTCATATGCCACATCTAAATAATACTGCATCGCTTCATGAACGGCAGTCCCAAATACGGTATGAATTGAAGATGTAAATCGTTTTATCTTGTCTTTATATTGAAGTTTCCAACGGTGTTGGCAGCCTCTATAAATAGACATTTGAGAATACGATATATTCTTTTGATAAGCATAATTCACTGGGGGGGGTGGATTATTTCTTATTTCCTTTACAATGTTCGGTTGTTTTCTAGCCAAAATTTATAGTTTTTAGGGAGGAATTTATTATGTTGAATAGGTAATTGAAAAAATAAATTATTTTCTATCCTTCCTGGGAATATATCTTTTCCTTCTTTTATTAACTTTCTAAGTCTTTCAGGGTTTACTATTTCAGGTGTATTATACTCTTGGTGTGCTGCCTCCCTTATCTTTTCAATTACCTTATCTACCGACATAAAATATGAGAAATGCCATCCTGTATTTGGTATTTTTAACCAGTCCTGATTTCTAATCTCATGCATGGTTAATTTTGAGTTTAGGAATACTTTATAATAAAAACATTTGGGTTTATCATTAGGAGATACATCCATTCTAGTAGTTAAATTATAATAATACCAATCCTGTAATAGGCTTACAGCATTCATAGGAATAGAATTATCTTTAAAATGTTGAAGAACCTTAACATCCGGTATCTCATCTAAATCATTTAATAAAATTATATCGTTAGGTTTTGGTGATAGTTGTGATAAAGGGATTTTAATACTATTTCTTTGGTGATTTTCTCTAAACCAAGTGTGGGTAATACTAGAACCTGTAGGCATATCGTCTACTACATGGTAATGGATTTTATGTAACCACTTTGAAAATCTTTTCTTATTTTGATGGAAGTGAAGATCTTTAGGTAAACCTGAGAATGTTCTAGTTGATTCTACTAGTATAAAAATATCTACAATCTCATCTAACTCCATTAAGCGGAATTCTAACATATCTAATTCACTATTGAAAATAAAGCAGTCTATAACCTTACTATCTTGTTTTGTGTCTAATTTAGTTAATTCTTCTTGATTCATATTAATTATTTTTTCCATTTATCACGACCTACCAAAAGACCGATTATGCCATAATTAGCTATATCAATAAAAGTATCTTCCATACCTTCACCTTTAACATAATTTCTACCATTAACCATTAAATTTCTTAAACGCGATATTTTATCCGTTAATCTAATAGCTAACCCAGTTAATGAGAATTTTTTATCATCGCTATTATTAACGATATCTCCGCCTAATGATATATTATTTAACCCATAATCCATATGCTTAGCCGCAAACATTGCATACATTTCGGTTTGAATTCTAATAAATTCATTAGATAAATCTGGGTATTCTTCTTCAAAAATAGTTATTGTTTGATTAACTTCATCATCAATAAATTCTTGTATTTTTTTATTTGGATATTTAGAATCCATAATTTCTCTGTCACTCATAACTTTTTCTATTTCTTTTGCATTATTACCAAAATGGCCTACATTTTCCTCTAAATATTTCGATATTGAACTACCCATTTAGCAATCCTTTAGTATTAAAATATTTATCTAATGCTGATAACCTATCATCAGCATCTACTAACATAATAAGTGCTTCTTCAGCATTCTTATAAAAGTCCCCGGTTGAATGGTCTCCAATACCAACTGCTTTGTTACCTAATAATTCAAGTGATAACATAGCTTTTGCTTTATCTGCTTGTGCAGATGTCCTTAACATATCTACTAATTTACTCATTTTAATATAGTTTTAATTTCTTTTTTATCTAACCCTCTATCCGTTAATATACGATTTATTTCTGTGGTATCCAACAAAGTTAGGTACTCATTGACTTCTCTTGATGAACATTTAAAGTGGTCTCTTAAATTATCTATTAATATAACATTTCTTTTTTTAATTGATGATTTTATGTACTTATTCCATTTATTATTTTTAGGAATAAATTCTTTATACACATTATATATCATAATCTTTTCTTGGGGAGGGAATTCTTGTACAAGATTAACCACCTCTATATAGTCAGTATTCTGGCTCATAAAACGATGGATCATATATGAATTAAATAATTCCCAATCCTTATCGGTAAAAGACGATGCAGGTGATTTTTTTGAATTAATCTCCTTTATCCAATCAAATATATTTTTCATTTATACTAATTCGTCTTTTAATTCCTCTCTCAATTCAACTGGGATACCTTCACCTAGTATTTTCATTGTTGTTGGGTCATAAAAAACGGGAATAGGCATAATAGCATCATTATCTGTTCCTGCTACGAATTTAGAAATTTTTCTTAGAATAACTCCACTCATAAAGATGCTTCCACCATCTTCATTAGTTATTCCAGTTGTGTTAGTTAAATCTATGTTTAACTGCGGTGCTTGTGGTGCTTGACTCATAATTACTTGTTATTTATTAAATTTGTTATTAAACTTATACAATTTATTTCTTTATCTAAACGAAAATTAGCCTTATACTGATGATCATTTATTAATATAGCTGCAGTACCTTCTTTATTTGGTAGGTATTCACTAGCATTGTCAAATAGATATCTAAATAGATCTTCAAAATCATCAACATTTGAATCAGCGAGTATCTGTCTTATCTTTTTGATTTGTGGTTTTGGTAATTTTAATTCACCTACAATAGCAGACATATAACCAGTGGAAATAAGTAAAGAATCATCGATTTTTAACTTACCTCCAGTACTACTTGATTGGATAGTGTTAAGCATTTTTCTAATGTCAGGATAAAACCTGTTAACAATTTTCCCAATGGCAGTGGGTTCATAACTAATGCTTTCAATATCACAAATAGTGGCTAAATGTGCTGCTACTTCTTTTTTAGTAGGTGGTATTATTTTAAATGTTTGACACCTTGATTGTAAGGGGTCTATAATTCTTTCTACATAATTACAGGTTAAAATAAACCTAGTGGTACGTGAAAATGTTTCAATTATATTACGAAGTGAAGCCTGTGCTTGAATTGTAAGAAAATCTGCTTCATCTAAAATTACCACTTTAAGTGGTTTGAAAGAAGCAACACTTGCAAAACTTGATACTTTATCCCTAATAGTTTCAATCCCCCTTTCATCAGAGGCATTGATATAGAGATAATCACAATCTAGGTTTCTAACACATAACTTAGCAAGGGTTGTTTTACCTGTTCCTGCAGGACCATAAAATAAATAGTTCTGTATGTCGTTGTCTGCTAATTGATTAGCAATTGAGGATTTTAAACTCTCATTACCAACATACGTCTCTAAAGTTGTAGGTCTGTGTTTTTCGTTTAATAAACTATTTTCTTTAGTACTCACCATATATAGAGAATTTCTGTTCTTTTGGTTTTTCAATCATAACTTCTTCTGCGTCTATAGCAAATAATTCACCTGCTAATGGTGATAATTTATATTCACCCTTAAATCCTGTCTTAGTCATATAAGCTTCTAAGGTATCAGTTAAGGTTTTGTGAACCGGACCACTTGGTTCGTTAGCAATTAATCTCCATTTATCCCCTGGGGGTACTCTCCTAGCGATTAATATATCTTTTTCTATTGTTTTAGTTTCTTTCATAATATGAATA
>JACKZZ010022020.1_pt1 | contig 26965 bp, 15 predicted proteins | sample 8027871 | NCBI WGS metagenome assembly JACKZZ01 (sample SAMN15724774, study PRJNA655200) | protist metagenome | isolation source: fluorescence activated cell sorting (FACS) single amplified genomes of... | place: USA: West Boothbay Harbor, Gulf of Maine | collected 2000-07-19 | reverse complement strand
CATCTAACCACACCGGCTCCAATGGCGAACCAATCGCCTCGGAGCGATGACTTCGCCTTTCTGCTACTACTTCATGGCTACTCGTCTCTTGAGAAAGTGCAGTGGTTTTTCCCCTATTTTCATCATTAGAAGACTGTGATGTAACGGAACGCGCAGAATACACATCAAGAAGTGATGATTGAACTTGTGATGATGCTGCAGCTTGAGCGGCACTGGTAAGGTCACTTTGTTTGTTCCCTTGCTCGAGTAGAAATGTGCTTTGAGATGGAGCAAACAAAGCATCAAGATGTGCTCTAAGAGAATCGAGTAGAAGACTTTCCCCAGATACAACAACTTCCCGTTTGTCAGGACTGAGATTCACATCGAAACAACCTGCTGGTACTCGTATATCTAGAATGCATGCGCTTTTGTGCTTCATTTCATATTTGCGCCAGACTTCGTTCACAACTTTGATGAACTTGGGCATATCAACTGGTCTACCGTTGCAAAAAACGAACTGTCTATCATTGTCGCTCCGACCGACCCCTTCGCCAACTTTAGACACAAATCCCGTAACCAATGCTTCGCGAGATTGGCGACTGCCGCTTCCTGCACCTTTGCATTCTTCTGATAATTCAATTGCTGCGTGCCCTAGTCCAGTTTGCACTCCATTGCTCTGGTGGGTCACAGTCACTGCAGTCGTGCTCTCGGCTTTCTCTTCTTCCGCTCCTTCTGTTTCTTGGCCACCAGAAACGTCGACGATACACTCCACTGACCTCAGTGTCTGTAGAAACTTACTACCAAATACACTGGAAATGTTGTCTTCAATTTTTCCTGAGCCCTGAGTGCTCAGCACAGCTAAACTTCCCCTGCTTGGCTTGGCTTTCTTGGCTCCGGTGCTTACCACCTCTGTAGAATCCTGCACATTAGTGACAATAAGGCGCACACCAGTGGCGATGATTGCATATCCTTGTAACACTCGTAGAAGCTTTTGGTACTGCTTTTTTATACTTCTCTGGAATTCTTTCCGACGTACGGGCAGACGGCCGAACAGCTCCTTGACAAGAACAGTGGTACCGGTGCTACGAGGGCACACAGCTTTGCTACTCAGAGCTCCGCCATCAGCGCCAGAGAAGTTAAGTTGTGTTCCTACACTATCTTCTTGCCGTTTTGTGGTTATCTGCAGCGCACCACTTAGTTCACACAAAGCATTGAGCGCCTCCCCACGGAAGCCAAAGGAACTCACGCTTTCTAAGTCGTTGAATGTAACAAGCTTGCTAGTATAGTGCTTTAGAGCAAGGCTTTCGTAATTTTTAGGATCGATTCCGGTACCATTGTCGCTCACTTCTATACTCGTCACGCCCATGTCTCGCAGTTTGACTTCGATACTGGTTGCACCGGCATCGAGTGAATTCTCTACCAACTCTTTGATGGCAGTAGCTAGATCAACTACTACCTGTCCTGAGCATATCTTGGTTACACTTTCGTTGTCAATTGCCCGAATATCAGACGGCATCCTTGTTTGTATCAAGAGACGAGTCCCGTCCTCTTTTTGATCGACAAAACTTTTTACGCGCACGCTCGAATAAATTTATTCAAAAATAATATATAGAAATGTCCTTTAGAGAACTGCTACTTCACCTAAAAACCTCTAAGTGTGACTTTCTCCTCTTTGAAACTTGGTAAAATAGGTGTGCTTTTGCTCGGAAAGAAGGATCCTTAACAAACACCAGGTCAATGGAATGCGCTACCATTTTCCTGATGGGCTATCTTGAATGAAAATAAAAAAGTAAGGAATAATTGCGCAACTTCTTAGTGGTAGTAACGAGCGATATCGAAGAGAAGATGTCATCCCTGCTTATCATCAGTCTCTTAATGGTTGTGTCATCAGCGCAAAGATGGAGGGAGTCGCAAGTCATGCCCCGACCAAATGATCAGACTACTATGAGCGGGGATTTCGGGTCGGTTGTGGACATGACTGCAGACGGATCCTCCTATATCGTTGGTGCCCCGAACAATGACAAAGTTTTCATCTTCACGAAGACAGCCTTCAATGACATGTTCCCGACTAGCAATCCATCGGCGTTGGACAGGTTTACTGTTCGCGAAACTGTGAATACCCAGGAATACACAAACAGTAACTTCTTCCCACGGGACGATATAAATCAAGCGGAGACTTGGCACGGACTGCTAATCAGTCCCACCACGGTACCGTATGCTTACCCACCGTATTACGATAAACCCATAGATCCTGATGTAGACAATGGCATGAATACGTGGAACCCAGACCCCACAAACACGCCAGAAGACAATCTCGAAAAGGCTCGCCAGAGCAACCCTAAGCTTTGGGAATTGCAACTCACCCTATCAATCGATGACTGCAGCAGGTACATAAATACGGATGGTGACGCAGACCCCGATAAGCTGCAGTTCGGATCCTCTGTAGCTATTGTTGCTTATGACGGCCGTGTGAGCAGGCACGGGTCTAGTGGGGAATACGTCTCCGTGACACACCTCGTGGCGGTAGCCGCGGAGCCGAGCCACGTGTTTATTTTCGCGCACGCCACCTCAGATGATGAGATTTCTGGTACTGATGAGTACGTTGGTTCTGGCTGGTTCTTTGTAGACTTGATTGAAGCGGATACAGATGCTGAACGTTTCAAGACGATTGATATGGTGACTCATCACGGACTGCCTGTGAGTCCTGTTGGTGCCAGCACCAGCTCTAGCTCTGTAGCGGTGGGAGTGACACTCATGATTTCCATTCCTCTCGAGGGCCATCTGAAGTCTTACTTTCTGTCCAGTAAGGGCACGGGGGAAGGTGGATCTTACAAGTTTGTGCAGCAGGAGAATATAGAGCCCTCCTCAAATGGTGTCTACCATAAAGGTAATTTTGGAGAGGCTCTGCAGCTGGGATCTCTAACAGGCAGCAAGGATGGGTGTGGCCTTGCTGTGGGAAGCAGAGGCTTTAAAGGTGGAATAGGCACAGCATTTGTTTTCCATGCTTCGTACGATCAGCATAAAGGGCTGTTTCTGTGGACACAGGTTAAACAGCTGAATGCTTGGGACGAGGAACCCACCAACAGTCAGTTCGGTCAGTTCGGTTTCACCGTGAGTATCAGTGGGTACCACGTTGTTGTTGGTGTGAAAATAGTTGAATTAGATACACGCGGAAAAGTGTACGTCTTCAAAAGGAAGCACATGGGTGAAGGCGCGATGGACGAATACGTTCCTCAGATAGTCCTTTATCCGGAAGTCAGTGACGTTGGCGATCGCTTCGGGGAATCAGTCTACCTCTCTACCAATTACGCGTCGGTTATAGGCGACAATGCAAGAAGTGTTGCGCATAGCAATAAAGACTCTGACTACTTTAAGAGTGTGCTTTTCGTCGGTAGCCCGATGAGTGCAGCAAGTGCCCGGGCCACCTCGGGATTGAAGAGGTACCTGAAAGGGGCGGTTCATACATTTGCCACTAGAGATAGTACTGACCATTTCGACGATGGATATCAATGGAAAGAAGAAACTCTTTTGGTTATGTATGAAAAAGCAGACTCGTCTAATGAAAACAACGTCCCATCCCAATTTGGTAGAATGCTGGCTGCTAATGCGGACGGTGCCGATTTAATCGTCGGCCACAGTATACCAGCATCAAGCAACACACGGAATCAAGACCCACCACTGCATAATAAGAACCCAGGAATGACAGTATATTTTCATGACACTGACCGTGACATTACTGGTGAGGCCCTGCTGGTCGCTGTCAACTCATTTGCAATCTTAGCCTTTCTCATCTTCTTTGCGGGATGTGGTTCGTTGTGTTGCGGACCGATTTTGAAGCGGTACCGAGAAGGGAGGAGAAGTATACTGCGAACTCGTCCGAGGGGTAAGTATGGAGAGAAATATTTGTCTTATATGCAAGAAAATGCTCAAGAAGCCGACGCTCGAGACCGGGTCTCTCTGCTCGGTAAGGAGCGGGACAGTGGTTCCGAGTCTTCAGACTCTTTCGGCTCTTACCTGCATGGTGGCGACGGGAATAGCAGTTCAAGTAGCAGTAGCAGCGATGAGCAGACTAGTACGAGATTCGAAGCGAAAGTTAGAAGGCGCATTGGTTCGAAGAGATCTAAAAGAAATGAAAATTCGTTTCATGGATTTCGAGTGAGAAACCAAGGAAACCCTGTGATGAAAAATATAGAGAAGATGAATGCGTCGCGACACAGCATTTTAAGCGATGGTACAGATGATATTGAATTGACTAAAGCTCGTATTCGGGTGCCAGGGCAAAAGCTTACCTTCAACAACCAAAAAAACGAAGACCACGATGTAGAAGCAAATATAGTAGGAAGTGTAGTGCGTGCCAATGCAGGAAAGAAAACAGATTTCGACGAAGAAGTGGGAGAGCCCGAAGCAATGCAAATTGAGAGCCAATCCCAAGCTACGGCGAAAGTGGCTGTGCCTCACCAAGAAGCTAGCATGGAAGAAACCCGTGCGGCGCTGACGGAGGCCAACGTTGAGTTGCGCGCAGCGGAATCAGCAACGGCACCCGAAAATGCTATTGAATTTGGAAAGAAGCAGAAAAAGACACGCGCCCGCCGCAAACGGGCTCAAATTCTTGCCTTTCGTGGCAGGGATATGACACTCGAGACGCTCTTAGCATTCTCCCTTTCAACATGCAGTGCAGCGTTCTTGTATATGCTGTACTTACGGCATTGCTACTCAATTTTTGCTGCAATGTTATCCCTGCAGCTTTTTGTTGGATTGGGTGTGTTTTTCATCATACTTATTGATATGTTCTTTCCAGAGTGCTTGAGAACGGCACGACTATGTATCCCCATGCTTTGGAGTGGCCTAGAGAGGCATCACCTCGTTCTCCGCAACCATAAGAACTACAGGAGTAAGTACCTGAAGTTCTACTCAGAGGGTGATGATGGAATCATCAGAGCAGCTGCCTATGACGAAGCATTGTCGCTAGATTGGGGCTACTGTCGGTTTGTATGGAAATCCCTGAACTGGCTAGAGAAGCTGCTCCTCCTCATGATTTTTGTCGGCGGCGGTGGTACCTTACTCCCACTATTGCGCTATCTGCCTTGGCGCCAGACTCTCTTCAGTGTGTTTAGCAGAGGATATCCATCTTTGACAGTTTTAAAATATTGTGAGTACTCTAGTTTGGTGCTGTACTCCACCTATATCATCGTTCTTGTGGTGGCCCTGCTGGGTCCCAAGCCAAGCGATGCTGACCCGGAAGCTGAGGCGACGTACACCCCAGCTGACGGCGAGGCTTGGGAAGATGGAACAATATTCACGTTTACTGACAATTGGAAGGATCAAGAAGGTGTGACCATGTATGATATCGACGACCAACCTCTCAGTGCCCTCAACCTGACATTCGGTGCTATCAGTGTCCACGATTGGTCATTGCAAAGAGCGGGATACCCTCCCAAAAATTATGATATAGTGACTTCTGGTGCATGGTTATGTGTGCTGTTCCTCGTATTATGCTTTGTGCAAATCTTTTTGTCTCTGCGCTGGTATATACTACCGATTTGGAGGAAAGGTAGGGGAAAGCTTGAGTGCCTTTATGGCTGTATCGCTTGCAAGTGTTTCACTTTGCATGGAAATACTGAGAATAAAAGAGGTTCATATTTTTACGACCGTCAAATGCTTGGAGCAGAAGGAGACGACGATGAAGACGTGGGCGCAGTCGATATCACCGATGGTGACGAAGACAGAGATGACATGCACATATTTGGTCTCGACGAGGATACTGGGGAGCTGCAGCGAGGCTGGTGGGATGGTCCAGAAGGATGGAACGACGCGTTTAAGGCCGACCCACAGCACGTCTCTATAAATAAGCCGGGTACTGATGCTGGTGCTGGTGCTGGTGCTGGTGCTGATGCTAGAGCTAGAGCTGGTTCTGCTCGAGACGATCACCATGCCAACCCTGGTACCGATGAAACCAGTTCTGGGGCATCGGCAGTGAGGAGAAGCTCAGCTGTGAAAGCAACCTCTGCCCTGGCTGCTGAGAAAGTGGCTTTACAGGCGCAAGCGGAAGAGTTCAAGAGGTCGATGCTTTTGCCTCCCAAGACGCTGGGTAGTAGCCAAGCACAGCAAAGAGTACGTTTCAGTGCCGCTGAAGACGCCACCAAGAATGCTGCCCCCTCAGCAAGCAAGGGCGGCAGCGGTGCAGAAGACTACTTTCTCAATGTAGCAGATATCGCCCCAATGAAACCTTCGAAACCAGTAAAAATTAGGCGTGTGTGAGGGGGGGGGAAATTGTTTATTTATATTCACATTTATTTTGAGCTGTTTCTATGGAATTAATTAAACAACCCATTTTTAGCTTCCGCCTAGGGCGAAGGCGAGGACTCGGAGAAGACTCAGGAAGTGCGTGTGCGTGACTTTATAGCTGATTCAGGTATTTCTTAAAAAAATATCGGAGAACTCCCACAGGCGCCATGAGAGTACTTTTCTTTGTGGCGATTGCACTGAGCCTTCTCTGCTGTGTGTTGTGCAAAGCTACGGAGCGCACTGATGTACAGGGGAGATTAGCTTTTCCTACTAAGCAGGCCAATACACAAGCCCTTGCAAATGTCAAGGTAACACTTAATGGGCATGAGTTCAGCACGTTCACGAATGCCGATGGCAGCTTCACCTTCCACCAGGTGCCAGTAGGGATCTACACACTCGACGCTCTCTCACCGCACATCTTGTTTCCCGTGGCGAAGATTAAGATTTCATCCGCTGCTAGCAATACAGACGCTGATACAACTGAAGTCACTGTAGTAGAATACAAGTACCCTGGGGCTGCCCGACAGCACATGGACTATCCAATCGTTCTCAAGGCCTTGACGATGGTCGGATACTTCAAGCCCCCGCCATCTTTCAGCATTTGGAGCATGATCATGGCGAACCCCATGATGATCATAATGCTCGGATTCGGTGGTCTCATGGTTTTCATGTTCCAGAACATGGACCCTGAGCTGATGAAGGAAATCCAGGAGCAGAACAAGAACAAGGAGGATCCGACGAAAATGGTGCAGGACATGATGAGCGGCAAGGGCCTCTCTGCCATGTTTGGTGGAGCCAAGGACGACGATGACGACGACTAGCTCGACCCCCGAGTCCACTGCCTGCATCTGATTGCTATGAATTCTGAGTGTTATAAAAGTGTAAACAGATATTGGTATATAGATCGAAACATTGTCTTACAGTGATCATACAGCTAGTTGCATTCCAGACGTCCATCATCATTTGCTCATCGCGTCTGTCTTCTCTGCTCCGGCACGGCACGAGCTGAGTCACAGCAGAGAGCAGCCAGCCCATATCCCAACCAATCCTGGGAGATGGGGTCTGCGCACCAGTAGGTCATCGCGTTCGTTATCGCCTACCTTTTGGTTGGCCAGCGCTGATTTTCTTCTTGTACTTCAGCTTGGCCTTCTTGACCTCTTTCTTGTCAGTAACCCCCTTGGCACGCAAGTCGGCGACGAAGGACTGCAACGCACGCTGTACGTCCCTGCGGGCCTTCTCCTGTCGAGACGGCAGCTGCTTGTTCATCTGCTTCAAATACGTGGACATCTCCTTCTCCTTACTGGACGTTGCGGTGTTTGAGGACGAGCCAGCTCCTTTGGTTATGTCTTCGACAGAAGATGAAGACGTATTGTTAGACTGCGCGGCCGCAGCCTCCCACGCTGCCCTCTTGGCTGCTTTCTTCACTCTCTTGGCTTCCCTAGCAGACATTCCACTGGTATCTGGTATCTCGAGCTGTGTTTCCCCTGTAGCTTGTTTGGCTTCGCTTGTAGTTGTGTCCTCAGATCGACTCCTCTTACGGCTTGAAGAAGGTGTCTCTGCTTGTTGTTTAGCGGCAGCTTCCGCTGCACGTTTGGCCTCTTTCAAGGCCCTCTTCGCCTGCCTTGCACTCATCCCCGTCGTATCCGTCGTACCAGGCTCCATGATCTTCTCAATTTCTGGAGTTTTCCAAAGCTTCCTCTTGGGATACAACCACAGGGGTATCCTTTCCCCAGGAAAAAAATCCAGCCAGAAGAGAAAACCCCGCAAAAGATTTGAAAGGGAAATCTTTGGGAAGTTTCGCCTTTTCTGCGCCAAGATGTGGATTGAATCTTTATCAAAGCGAGTAATTTTGAGTTTGAGACCAAAGAAAATCATCATGAGTGGTCCGAGTGGCTTTTTAGGTAAGGTAGTCATCCAGAGCATTGTCGAGTTGCATCGATATCGACGGACTCATGGCTTAGAACCAGGAGAATTAATTTTACTAAGCAGCTCGCCTGGACACCTCATGGCCCGCCTTCATGGTGAGTACAGCTTTGAGGAAATGAAAAGCATCAGAGGATCCAGAGTGGACTACTTCAACCAGATAACCACATCGATGTGGGTGGACCATTTGGGGAGCCTTGGCTTGGGAGGTGAGGGCTGCGTATTCATCAATTTAGCTGCTGCAGCTGGGCCTGTGGATGGTATCCCAGATGCCATGGAGAAGGCGAACTATCATGCGCCCGTAGCGGCCGCCCGCGCGGCGCATTTCCTGCACTTCGACCATTTCATACAGTCTAGCACGCAAGCGACGATGATAGAGAGGGCAGGGCAAGTACCTTATTCGCGATGGAAGGGTATGTGCGACTATGCACTCAGCAGACTGGCCATTTCCGACAATGCCGACGGTAGTCACGGTTTAAATGTGACCATATGTCGGTTGGGACTGCTCTACAGCCGCAGAGACAGCTGTCTTGGACAAGAACGAGAGGATGAAAGCTCATTTTCTGCAAAGAGAAGTCGTGGTCTGCCTGGAGGCAGCAGCCTCAACCTTGCGGACCTCAGCCTGCTGCCTTTGACTCCTATACTTGGCAGTGGGAAAGCTATAATGCAGCCTCAAGAAGTGAACGATGCAGCTCGGAGGGTTGCCTGGTTGAGCCTTCTTCCTCCTGGCGAGAGGCCATTAGCCTCCGCTTGCTGCGATGGTAATAGCTATGAACAGAGAAAGGCCTCCAAACTTAGAATATATGATGCCGTCGGTCCAGAAAGCCTTTCTATACTGGAACTTCTCCACAAGTTCTCAGTATTTCAAGGTAGCAGATCTTTCACACCTGTGTTTATAGACTACCGCTGCATGGAAGAAGTGCTCAATGTCAAGTCTCTGGGCAACTTGAACAGACAGTTCGTGAGTATACTCAGGTCAGAGCAGGATGGGCTCAGCGTGCCTTCGCGGCCGAGCCCTAGCCACTGGGCTGACCTCTTGTCAACACCAACATCACCACAGGTGCATGTGCATGGCTCTAGACAACTCAAATCCCAACCGGAGAGTGTCTCTGGGTCCCTCATCACTCTCGAAGAAGCATTTGGTGCCAACAATGACCAGAGCATGCGATTCCCATACTATATAACATTACTGCACATACTGCGCAACCCACGGGTAATTCTGCCTGGAATGAAGCTCGCTCGGGAGATTTTGGAGAGCTGGTGGGAACAGTGGGGAGAAGAAGCTGCTGTGAACGAGCTCGTTGAGCTACATTTTCCTTCCAAAAAGAGCTCTGTAAGCAAACCCATGATCCATCGGGCGCCGGAGCGAAGCCATCAAGTGGATAAGTGATAAGTGATCAGTGATAAGTGATCAGTGATACGTGATGTTACCATCGAACCATCAACCATCGAACGAATACAGCATCTGTACCACGCAGTCAAATGGATTCACTTGGAACAAGAGAATTTACTAAGCATACCAGTTTTTCTTAGTTTTCCTTAACCAGCAAGTGCAAAGTTTTGGAATCCCACGAACAGAGATATGTAAATAATGATAAATGAGCTTTTTTATACAATTAGTATACCACTTAGAGGACCAGACCTTCGTACTTGGTTCTGAACCATTGGATGGCTTCTTTCTGGGTTATTTTCTGATGCTTTCCAATACGTCCAGGTCTGTACTTACGCTTTGCGACGTGGAGTCCAGGGCGTGCAAGGACAATGTAGAAGTCCATACCAAAAATACCAGTAGATGGGTCATACTTCAAACCTAAATCGATGTGCTCAGTAATACCGAAACCAAAGCATCCAGTGTTGGAAAAGTTCACTTTTTTCAACTCGTACTCCTTGACCTTGAGGGCGCGATCGAGGATCTGGTCAGCTTTGTTGCCACGTACAGTAACATGGACGGCAATTTTCTCGTTACGGCGGATACCGAAAGTTCTAACAGTGTATCTTGCGGTAGAGTACACAGGCTTCGACCCCTGGCACAGTTGCTCGAGCACTTTGGCGGCACGAGTCAATCTATCTCCAGACTCACCAACGCAGCAGTTGATGATAACCTTGGAGACACCAATCTTTCTCATAACATGTTCCTCTGCCATTTTGCTAGCTGTATATGTAGTATGAAGAGGGGAAATAAATGGTTAGAACCTACATCGGAGAAAACAGAGACAAAAAAACAGCATAATGACGAGAGCCCGGCCAAGCGACGGCAACCATGAGCCCAACGAGTCGCTTCAAACGAATCATGCACACAATTTACTGTTTTCCAAGCTAGTAAGTAGCATGAATATCGTAGTAAATCATGGCAACAACGACAACTTCCGCAGGCAAACGCTGGAAGCGACCGCTTTGGTGAACGAGGCGCGAGGCAGCGAAGGCACAATTATGGGCTTCGTGGCGACATTTCACTTTTCTTAAAGTTACCACAGCCTCGACAATGTAACACTCTTCAAAGTTGACGCACCTCTAGAAATTCTAAGAACGTGTTCCGGTTGGATTCCCAATGTTTGTCTCCCCCCCTCTCTTTCCTTGTCCCACAAACTGGGAACTCCCAAAAAGGGGCGGCGTCCCAAATTTTCAACACATTGACGAAGAGCTTGGAAAGGGAAAAGCCGCAGCGCGATGAGCCGCTCTCCATCTACCCCTTTGCGGTCACCCACAAGGCGCCATGCTGGCGCTACTGCAGAGAAGGTTCGCAAAAGTGTGAACACCTTTCTAGAGAAAAACCAGTTCCTCGATTCTGCAGTAAAGAGTGCTACAAACACAGGACAGAAACTTGTCCAGAAATTCGCCCCACAACTCCTGGACTACTTACCAGAGAAAAGGCTGGGCAAGGAAGTCGTATTTATTCTGATTGTTAGCCTTTGTTTGTGCATTTCCTTCTGCTTAGGGGCAGCGCGTTTGATCGTGGACTCCATTGGGATGATATACCCCTTCTACGCGACAGTATTCGCAATTGAAAATCCAAAGCCAGAAGATAAGATACAATGGTTGACATACTGGATTATCTTTCTTAGTTTGAAAATCACCGACGACTATACGTACCCCATTATGCGAGTCATACCCTTGTACAGCGTCATGAAGTTGCTCTTCCTTGCATGGCTGTATCACCCTGACACGCTCGGGGCGACAGTCGTCTACACGAAGATGCAGCCGCAGATTCAATGTGCGTTAGTAGCTTTAGATGAAATCACCGCATCCTTTGGTGGAACTAGCAGCAGCAGCAGCAGCAGTAGCAGCAGCAGTAGCAATAGTACTGCAAGTGCAAGTGGGCGAAGCTCCCCGGCAAAGAAATCGAAAGGCAGAAGCGAAAGCTCTAGCGGTGACGCACACTTGCTACTTATCATAGATACTGTGCGCCTTGGTGCCACGCCGCCCGTAGAGCCTAGCGAAAGCAACCTTTATGTCGAAGCACAGGTGCACCCAAAAAAAGGCCGTGAGAGACAAGGTATTGAAGGGGTCTGTATTAAGACGAACAAGGTAATGGGTACCACTTGCGTATTTGACCACAAGATGAAGTTCATTCCCTTGCCAGTGCTGGACGGCGATGTGGTGGTGGAAGTGCTCGATAAACCCACATTCAGTGAAGCTCTGTCTTTAGGAGTGACGAGCATAAGCTTGCTCGACCTTGTACCAGGTGGTCCTCGGGTCACAAAAGAAGTGGTATTGAAAGGCGCTAATGGGGTCACTGCACACTTGAAGATGCATTTGGAGCTTTTGATGGGTCAACTCGTCGAGCCAGCGGCTGATATTTATACTGGTGAACGTAATGAAAATGGGCAATACCACGGATATGGGCAGCTTTTAATGGTAGATGGGAGTTCTTATAAGGGGAATTTCTTTAAAGGTAAGAAGCATGGTGATGGCATTCTTACATACAAGAACGGCGAAAAGTACATCGGGCAATTTCGAGATGGGAACCGACACGGAAAGGGGGAAATGAGAGACAGTATGAATCATGTGGTGGAAAGAGCAGAGTGGATCGACGACCACGTGAGAGGAAAGGGGTCGAGGTGAGAAGTTGTGTGATTGTGATTTACACCGAAATCTGTAGTACTATAAAAGTTGTACTTGTATCACATTCAAAAGATTTTCTGTTAACGATAGATTACTAGTATGATACACTACGCTACGGACAAAGGAACGAAATCTTAACAAGAAAGAACAAGTATACAGGGAGATTATTAAGTGAAAGATTTCCTCGTGTTCTTATGATTTCGCATCCTCCGTAGATTTAAGCATTCTATATAACGCCGCTGCTTCTTTGATCTTGCTGAACTCAATGCAAAACGCCTGTGCTTCAGACAATGAGACATCCCGGATATTAACGACGTTGTTCCTGATGAGACTTTGCAAGAATGCGCACACAAGCCTGACTAGGCGATTTTGAACATATTTGTCCTTATTTTTCTCACAGCACTTAATGCAGTTGCTGATGTACTTATGAATAAATTCAGCCGGAAGAGGTACAGGGGCGGGTGCAGACAGCGGGCTAGATCCAGATTCCGTACCCACTGTAGTGAGTCTGCTCATCACTTCCATGGTCTGGAGGGACGTTTCCATGCTGACGAGCGATTGCAAAAAGTCCACGGAATTCTTTTCTTCGCTTCGCAGTAGGTTAGACATGATTTCGAAGGCCACGACGGGTGAAACTTCCACCAGCATTGGGAAGGACTCAGGACCTAGCTTGGCAAGCTGCAGTAGCTGTGCTGCCCCTACTGGCTCGCCATGCATGTTTCTGTTTACTTTGACAATAACAGGCTCCTTATCTCCTTTGTTTCGTCGGTTCTTCTTGCCGCCACTACTGCTCTGAGAACCCTCCTCAACAGTGATGTTGCCCTTAATGGCTTCCACGACCACAGTCTGTTGAGGCGGGGCCAGTGGTGCGCGCATGGCACTTAATAGTAGCTCCACTGCAGAGGAGCTCGCTACTGCCTTTTGCTGCTGTGGACTGCCTGCACCGGGCGATTTCAGTCCTTCTGGGCTGCTGTGCCCGCTGCTGGCAGCACTCCCTGATTCCCGTGGAGGAGTACGTGGACTCGTTGCAAGGTTCATAGTCCCCTGGTCAGGCTGGTGTTTCGCAGGTACAGAATAATTATTCACACCTTCGTCTCCATCGCTGAAGCAGCTCTGTTGTGCATAGTCTGAATCATCCAGGAGTGTTGTGGAAGCTTTCGCAGCTGCGGAAGCCTGGTTCATTTGGATGATACTACGGATATTTTGCTCAGGAATAGGTTCCACTTTAAAAGTGATCGGGTTGTATACACCCCCACCCCCTGCTGCACCAGATGGTGATGACGGCCCACCAAGCAGACCGCGTTCCCGAAATAAACTAAATATACCAGATTCTTTGCCCCTCTCCTCTTTCGTCGGTGAGCCAATATAAGTTGGGCTTGAATTTCCTCTTGTCGGAGAAATAGGCTGGGTACTTCGATCGCCTCTACGATCATTTCCACCTCCTCGGTAAGACATTCTAGATGAAAATTGCTAACGAAACCAGCAAAAGGAGGCTTGCTCTTGAGATAAATATTTTATCTACTGCGCCGATATATCCAAAGCACAACACGCCAACCCTGACACCTGGATACTTATAACTGTAGGGAACTTCACACTTGCTTTTGATGGTGTATGTGTTAAGTATCTTCTATGAACCAAAGTTTTTTTTGTCTTAGGGATTTATTTTTATCGGAAAAGAGCTTTTTTGGGGACAAAAAAACGAGCAGTAATAACCACACAACAAAACAACAAACAACAACAACCTTACTATAATTATCACAAAGCTATAAATAATCACAAAGCTTCAGGAATGGTGGAGATGCTTGTATGCCTTTTTCTCCTGCAAGCGAAGAATATTGCTCAAAGTGATCAACTGCGCTCGGCACATATCAATACTCGCAGAAAGTGTGTTGTCCTGTGCATTCGAAGGCGTTCCTTGTTCTTCCCTTGTCGACACCTTTGTCTGAATCTGGGCCTTCGATGCGTCCATCAAATCGGCGATCTCTTCGTCAGTACCCTCGAGAAAGACTCTCTTGAAAAGCTTCTTCAGTATATTGCGCTGTTCAAAGGGGTCTTTGATGGTTGTCTCGTGAGGTAGCCATGCGTGTATGCTCCTCCAACGAGATTCATAAAAAGAGACACCTCGCTGCTCAGATCCATTGTATCCTCTGCACCGCAAGCACCGTACAGCTGCACCACATGCTGATAAGGCATGCTGTAGGTACTCCACAGAGTCGTAAAACTCTTGCAAATCGCTCTGAATTTCTTGAACAAAAGCATCCTTGATGAAGTTCTTTCGACCATCATCTCCTTTTCGCCCAATACTAGGTTCATGTTTAGGTTCTGTATCCTTAGCGTCGGGTGATACTGATGGTGATTTGGACACTGCATTGTTTGAGGGAAAATTATGCAAAGCAGACGATGCTTCTTGCTCGTCTCTTTCAGCATCGCTTGCATCGCTCTCATCATTGTCGAAGAAACTAAAATCATTTGCATCCTCGGCATCTTGGGTGGCTAGCGCCTTGCGCATATTCAGTGCAACGATCTGTTCATTTTCAGCCGACTGCATGTAGTGTCGCATAGCCAAAGGCAAGATCCCATCAGACAGATCACTCAATGCTACACTATATCGCAAACGCAGGAGCAGCAAGCTAACAAGCAAATGCAGAAGCGGCTCTAAAATAAATGTGGAAAACAGAGCTTGCACATGAGCTGCAGAGGCAGTTGGAATCGCACTATAACGTTCTGCAGTCAGACGGAACAACCGCATCACTTCGTAGGGACCTTGATAGCAACGCATCTTCTGTGAACTCACAGTGCTTTTCGTGGAATCACTGGAATTTTTTCCTCCGAAGGCTGGGGCAAAAATGGTCTCAAATAAGTCACCGCTTAAAGTGCAACCCTTATCTTCACGCCTATCCATAAAATCGGATAGAGCTCCAATATTCACAGACTTAGAGGCAAAATTTTGCACAAAATACATATCAGCCCGCAGCCAACATACATATAGTGGTTTTGCTGCACAAAATACTTCGATACAAGCCTGCTTCAGCACTATCCTCGCCGAGGAGCCCGCTGCCGACTGCTGCAGAAGATCGCCAAGACGCGTATCTAAAGTGAGCGTTTGCTCCACTAGATGCAGCATATATGCCCTCTGGTGCTTTGATTTGAGCCCCCCATTAGCAGTAACAGTCATGAGTACATCTGCTAAATGTGCTTGAAAAAAACGCACACACTTGTTGATGAGGAAAATTTGGCAGTTCCGTCTAAGATTTTCAACAGTTATGACTGTACCTGCTCGTGATGGATGAGAAGCAGTCGCTTTATCTTCGGCTTCTATCGCTGTATCTGGTATTTGTAGTCTTGTGAGAAACTTTTCCAGGTAAGCATGGCCCCTGCGTTGGGTGGTATCTGTTCGAGAGCCTACTGTGATTTGAGTGCAAAGGTCCACCAGCAACTGCGCATGCGATATACAGTACTGGAATGTCCACAGGACTTGTTGCTTGCTTCCATCAGCAGTGCGAATTTCCGAGGAAGCCTCAGCAGATCGCCGCTCCTGTATTGCACCTGATGCTTGTTTCAAGTGGAAATCAAATCTTCCCCATAATGGTAACAATGCCTCATCTATGGCAGCAAGATAAGCAGATTCCACTGCAGTCGGTGGCTCAGTCAGGGCAACAGGTAGCATACATAGCAGGCTATACGCCAACAGCCAGTCCCGAGATGATGTCAAAAACGAGCCCCATAAGTGCCCATGTTTGTCTGCGCGGTTGCCCACAGTGGAGTCCCCACTTGTGCCACTAGAAGATAAGATGTCTTCAAATTGCGCATGAAACTGGACTAAAATCACTTCTTTGAGCTCCGCAACGGTAGACAGCAACATCGCAAACACCTTCGACCGTCGTGGGAGGTAATTGAGAGTCACGGGACTGCCAGGGCAAGGAGGAACCGTGGAAAATACTTCAAAAACACGCTGTGGAATGGCTCTCATGGCTGCTTCTCGGGGAGTATTAGTCGAGTCAGGCCTTTTCAATTCATCATATGTTTCAACATGATCCTTTCTGTCGTCGGTAGAGGTGCCGCTCTGGCGAAGGTCTTCACAAAGCAACTCGAGATGCTGTACCGCACCAGCCATGGCCATAAGATTTGTCACCAGCTGCTGCTTTTGTATGTCCTTCAAATGATTTTCAATCTGCATGCCTGCCAGTCCCTCGTGACTATCGGTTGCGTGCTCTGCGTATGCCACTACTATCTCATGTCTCTTGTTCTCGTCTTCTATCACTTTACTGTGTCCAGCCAAAAAGGAATCAGCAGTTGATTTTAATTGCGCAGTCTTATCTGCTACCAAATCATCTGACTGAGAAAAGGATCCGGACGACGTCCCCGTGGCCCCGTCGAGCCCACCATGCAGCAGGAAATCTTTAATCTTGACAGATAACATCACAGTAAAACAATGCAAACAATTAATTTCTTTCGTATTTTTTTCTAGATTAACAACAGGCGTTTTTAGAAGTCTCTCCCCTTTTCCTTGAGAGGAGGATGGATGACAGCCAGTTTAAGAAATTCTTTGTGTTTTCTTTCTTTTCTTTTCTTTTTTTTCCTCTCACCACTCATGGTTTTTTCCTACCCTTTAGGTACTTGAAAAGTGTAGGTTTGTTTACTCCTTGATAAGATATTTATTTAAGCTTCCCAGTCATTTAGTGTGGAACCAGCCCCCGAAAAAGCGCGAATTTCTTAGCCTAGCTGAAAAGCTGTAGAGCGTCCTTTTGTATTTTACAGGGATTATTTATTTAGTTAGCTTTACTAATGGACTACCTTCGTGTCGAAAGGCATCTGACAAACGAATACCAACCCATATCGGACTCCTGGGAAGGCTTGTCTGTGACACTAGGTGCATTAACAGCAGTAGCATGTGGTGCCGTGATATTTACTTTTTACATGTTTCCCTCCATGGCAAGTGGTAAAATTTTCATGCAAATGCTTATCGTCACAAGTATCTGCCAATTTTTTGCAGCAGTGGCTATATTCATGGGATTTCCAGTAAGCCTCTGGTGTCAAATCCAGGGATTTTGTCTTTTCTTCTTCTATCGCGGAGCTTGGGCGTGGATGACACTAATGGTATTCCAGGTCTACTATTTAATCAACTATGGTCAGATCTACTTTAGATTCTCATCAATGAATTTGGTGGTGTGGCCACTCAATATCCTGTATTCGTTATTGCCCCTCATCTACCAGTCATCATGGTACGGTTCTCCTTCACAATGGTATGGAACATTATTCTGTTCTCTTGACATAAATCAAAATCATTACCTCGTGGAATATGTAACCATACTGTTTTTTGGGCCGTTACTGTTGTGCATTGTTCTGCTGCTTTACTTCTGTGGGTCCTTATATTTTACGACCCGGAATCCGCAGACGAAGACTGAGGAGGCAAAAAGGACACTCGTGTTCGGGATAATGGCCTACCCAGCTCTTATGATTGTTGCGTGGCTACCTATGCTCGTTTTCTTTTTTCAATTCTACTTTGTAGGAGATTCACACGAAGATTTTTCAAAGACCGATTATTTCGTCGCTTTTATTTTATTTTTTTCATGGACTACTTTCGAAGGCTTTCTCACAGCCATTGCATTTTTTATTAACTCCAGCGAAGCTCGAAATAGATGGAAAAAATATTTGCGGAACAAATTTGGCTATACAGATAACTCCGATGGCGAACAAACTAAAGAAGACAACCGCGAAAGCAGCGTTTGCTCTTACACATCCAATACCACCGAAGATCGGTTTAGTAGTATACTGGAAGGCTTCCAAGAAGACTTTCTTGCCGATGAAGCACTAGAGACGATCTTCACTCGAAGAGGGGGTGATAGTGAGAATAGGAGCAGCAGGAGCAGCAGCAACAGCAGGGACAGCAGATGGTCGCCAGGTGACGTTTTGAATGAAATCCACGGTGGGGTGGGGGGCCTACAAAGTGCGTATAACTCATCCACGGGAATCGAAATGAAGTGAAGGGGATATGGTTAGGGTTAGAGTTTCTAATGTTAAAATTGAAAAAATTAAGATATCTGTATTGGCGATAGGGTTGGAGGTCGAGATTCTCTGCAGTAGCTATATAGAGTAATTTGTGTTCATACTTGTACAAATAACCTGTTTTTGAGAGGTCAAAAAATTTTAGATTTAAGATTAATTTTGGATCAGGAAGACGGCCCTGAATAAGAATCCGGTAGAATCAATGTAGATTGAACAACTTTTGTCCGCACGTCCTCGTTGTGACTTTTAATGAAAAGTATACCAGTAGTTTTGCTTGCGTCTTACGTCACAGGTCGTTATGTCCCACCATCTTTTGATGTGCTGTTAACTGCTTCTCTTGTATCGGGTTCACAGCGATTTCGTCAATAGCTACCAGACTCTGTCTCTTTTCTTCTGGTGGGGATGCATCTGAAATTCTATCAGTGGGTGGTGATGCGAAGTCGGACACTCGTATACCAGTAGCAGTGGACCCATGCGATGTCTCTGTATTACGAAATGTTGAGCCACGCGAAAGTCGTAAATCAGTTCCAGCCGAACCACGCGATATATCTGTATTGCGATATGATGCTGAAATCTCAGAAAAAGTTTGAGACATTCTAGAATCTGTTTCCCAGTCTTCGCTATCTAAATTCACGATTTTCGGTCCCCATGCAGATCCCAACGATGAGCGCATAGACATGGTAATCGCAGCAGTCTCATCTGGTCTCCAAAAGGATGAGCGACGGGTACTTCCAGACTTGTTTGTATCACCTGAAATAGAACCAGAACCTCTGAGACCACGACCACTCTCTTGATCTATTGATGCACAACAGCCCGATAGAGCAGAAGCAATGCACTGAAGGTAGATCTTTACGCGATACCATATAGCTAAATAAAAACGCCCCAATCCATATTTCTCGAGTTGTTCTGTCCATCGTCGACGCGCCTCCAATCCGTTGTAGAAAAAAATGACTCCGTTGAAAAAGCCGTCCAACATACCCCAAACCACTGAGACATACGTGGACAGCATAATCTGCACCGGCGCCATATACTTTCTCCTAATCGAAACGTACACAATCATTGCGAGAAGTATAAGCACTATGGGTGCCCACACAACGAGCATCATCACCGGATACAGACTAGCGGACCACTTGAGGTCTTCTATCTTCTTGACTTCCCCCGGTGCTAAACTTGCCCGAAGCTCACGCGCTGATCGGAAAATCAAGACCACATTATACGTCAAAACGGCCACCACAAAGATCGTATATGAATCAAAAAAGCTCCATACAAGAAGCCCGAGAAGCTTGAGGTTACAATTCAAAGTGCAAGTCATTAGTCCAAGTATTTGTGGTGGTAGCCCGTAACCATATACTTCTGAGCTTGCAAGAGGCAAGAATGCAGAGACAAGTTGAAATATGGTATAGACAAGGAACATTTGCATCCACGTGAATTTTAATTGCCCTGTTTCCATCACATTGCGGAGCTCGAAGCACAGAAAAATCATAAGTACCCATGAGCCTCTGGATCCAATGGCTAGCACCACTGCTTGTATGGCACATAATGTAGGGTTTGTGGGCCATCCGAAAATTCCAGCCGTTGCAGCGATCAAATTATTTGCGCTAATGAGCATGATTAACTGACTGAACCTTTTCTGCCTCACCATGCTTGGGAACATGTACCCAGTGAATAGAACTGATAGTGAGCCAATAAAACTGAGGCTAGCGGTAGTGATATATGCACTCCTAAAATACGGTATCAAAGGGTCAACATGCTCAAAAGATTTCACTGCATCATCATCTCGAGCATCCAATAGACCTTGTGACATATTCGATGAACCTGTCGTGCAGCCACAAAAGAAATATTGATAGAATGAACCTATCGTATCTTATAAAAACACTCTCGGTCTGGTAATCGCATGGTCTGGTTTCTCTATAAACTTTTCAAATAACTCCGAAGGTTCCCCGTTCGAGTTCTCCGGGAGTTCGCAGGTTTTCACTTGCTTTCCACTTTCCCTTCATTCACACTTGTTCCCCCACCTTTCACACCGATTACTACGAGGGAAAGGGAACATAACATTATATCTTCTTCTCAACTTATCGTATCGTGGGGTATCAAAAGCTCTTCTTGATAACCTCCTATGATGTCAGCTGAAGCCTCAGTGCTTGATAGTGATGGCCAGCTGAGCAAGTATAAGAAGCTTTTAAGTCTTGCACGATCTTCCCTGGAGGCGAATCAAGCTACTCTTGCAAAGAAGGATGTAGAGATTGCGGAGCTACAGAAGCTATTACAGCAAGCTGAGCGCGTAAGTGCTAAGGAAAAGGCACGTCGGGGTCGTGGCATCACTGGTTACTCCAGTCAAGAAAGTGCTCAAACTTTAGATTCTGCGATGACTCCAAGGTCCTTATTATGTCGTGTTGATATAGATGAGGACATTTGGGTGCTGATCGAGTTCGAGCAAAATAATGAGACTAACATGACTACTCAAGATCTAGTCGTGAAAACTCAGTGGTTATCCTTCGCCAGTCCACAAGCACTAGACGAGTACATTAAGCGACACCCAGGAGCCCCGCTAAAATGTCCGCCGCGATGCTTATCGAGTGAGGACAGTGCTATTATAGAAAAAACTGCTCAAATGAAAGTGGACCGAATTGTGGAGGATTTCCGCAGGTTCAAGGTGAAATGTGAGATCAACCGTAAGCACAAAGATGCTGAACACGCCCATATTCTCTTGCATAGTGCTGCGTTGAGTGCTGGCTCCCCAAGTGGGGCGAGTTCCGCCACATTAGAGGGATCCCTCGACAAAGCTATTCTTGCTGCTCGCCTGGCTGCTGTCGAGGATGGCAGTGGAAGCACTGGCAGCCCCTCATCCCAACAATCTACTCTAAATGAGTTACAGATGCTGAAGAAGAAGCTGCAGGAAAACGAAGAAATGTGGAAGAGTGCATATGAAAAGCTAGCAAAAGAAACAGAGGTTCTTCGTGCGCGAGATGGTGATGTGGTCGCCTCACAGTGGCGAGAGCGCTATAGCATTATCTTCAAGGAAAAAGAAGATTTGGCAGAAAAGGTACGAATACTTAGCAGTATAGACACCACATCAAGCTCTTCTGGGAGTAATAGTAGTAGTATCAGTGGCGGGAAGAATCACCTTGTCCCTCCGTTTCATGACGTGGATAAAAAAGACTCTAAAAAAGACTCTGTACGTTCGCAACTCGACCCAGCAAACCGCTCGATAGAACAGCTGTATGTTGCTCTTAAAGATGAATACAAAGACTTCCGCAGACGTAGTGCTGCACTGGAGCAACAGCGGGCAATAGAACTTGATGACCTGCGAGAGGCCTTAAAAGCATATACTGTGACGGACAAATCTGGTCGTCATGACTCGGGTGGTCGTAGTGTTGCTAACCAAAAGCACCAAAAGCATCAACGACAACACCAGCAGAAATTATGTGAAGATGAGATTCCAAGAGGAAGCACTGTCATGGGGTCTATGCAAGAAAGTAAGTCTGAGTATATCAAACAAATGGTTTTACAACTTCTTGTATGTAGAGATGTGGAAGTGCAAGTGAACATCGAAAATGCACTAATCGCTATCTTCCGGTACAATGATGTGGAAAAGAATAGCATAGAAATGCGTCGAAAAGACGCAGAAGCGAAAAGCATTTCTTCTTTTACAGGAATTTTTGCAAACATGTATACTTGAATTTTGTTTAGGTTTGGTACCTTCGGGTTTTCATAATGTATAATGATGAACAAATTATGTATGACCACGGATAAAAGTGTAAGTGACTTCTCATTGTAATAAGCTTACCATACAATATATATCGTATTACACTAGAATACAAAAGATGACCAATCATCAGTCGATTGTACTGCGCGTTGTAGCGCAATAGTTTAGCATTAGAATTAGATTACTATTTCCATGAAATGACACAATAGTCTTCGAAATTGCATGCTGTGGCACTCTCTGCCATCAAACTGACACTTGATTCAATATCGCAGATATCAATAGCTAACCTTGCACCCGAACTGCTTTCTATAGTGATAATCTTTTCTGCACTCACATTCACACTACGCACTGTTTCTTTTGCCGTCTCTAAACGAACCACGACATCTACCTTGGAGTCGTATGCGTACACCTTGTATTCTCCGCTTGAAATTGAACTTAAAATATCTGAAGAATTACTAACACTACTTGATGTCCCTTTTGATACGGCTTGTTTGATAGTCTCTGGAGTATTCTTCTTCACAACGGGAACAGAGTCTAAGTTCTTAGGCTTTGATGCAGGAACGACAAATTCTCCTTCATCATTCAATTCCAAAATATCATCATCCGCCATTTCAAAATTTAGAACTCTTCGAAACCGCCTGCTGGCCCGGTTTCCTTCTAATTTCTAAAAACTTCCTCTGCCGCACGGCGGGCTGAACGGGAGGCGCTTTTCTTTTTTTGTCCTCTCGCTCGCAGCCATTAATTACCACGGTAAGTGAGAGGAATTCACTGGGTTCAATAGGTCTTCAATGTATTATTTTCACCATTCTTTTGCTGAATGGTAAAGTTTTTGTGAACAATTGTTTTATCTCCTTGTTGTAAACGCCCATGATTATCTAAAGCGAGGGTGTGAGCGGCGAGGCCTTTTCTGCGTTCATTGAGTGAAAATCTTTTCATAATTCTAACTGGATGTCCTATCTTGATGATACTTTTTTTATCATGGTAGATTTTTTTTATCGTACTTTAGTTAAAATGGCTGCCTTGGCTTCTGTAGACGACTACGACTTTTCCAGCGGTGACGCCGGTGCCTCCAAGGTGTACAACTCTGAGGCTGGTCAAATCCGCGTTGGTGGCTATATGTGCATCAAGGAGAAGCCATGCAAGGTGACTGCTGTCTCCACCTCTAAAACTGGAAAGCATGGTCACGCTAAGTGCAACTTCACTGCTTTGGATATTTTCACCAACAAAAAGTATGAAGATATTATCCCAGCCACACACAACACCACTGTGCCATTCGTGACCCGTAAGGATTACGACCTTATCGATATCTCCGATGACGGCTTCTTGTCCGTCATGGACGAGGAAGGTGAGATGCGTGAGGACGTGAAGCTCCCCGAGCACCCCGACAGCTACGCTCGCGATCTCCAGGATGCATTCGAGAAGGCTCAGGAGGCTGGTAAAACTCTTTCTATTTCTGTCCTCAGTGCTATGGGACATGAGCAGGTTATGTCCCACAAGGAGTTGACCGAAGGCAAGTAAATGCCCTGATGGGCACAGCCGCGTGTACGGGTAACAACAGTATCTGTGGTGGAAATTCAATTTGAGTTGATGAAGATAGCATGAATAATATGGCTTGATGTCTTCTATATTCAATATGGAATAGGTATGATTGAGACCAGGGTGCTTAGCTTACCATCGCTTTTTCTTTGTTTTTGATAGCGAAAAGTCGATGGTTTTCCGTTGGTAGGTAATTTCAGTTAAGGTCCCTTCCTAACCTGGTTAAGCAAAATTTTCGACAAAACATCTCAAACCTTCGTTGCTTTCCCCCCGCGTTCTTGCGTAACAACATGGATGGTTCCGTCAGCGATGATTTTTGACCATTGTGCTCAAAAAATTCTCCAAAAGTGTGAAGAGTTTCCCACTCCTTTTCGAGGTTTCTCACGAGTCGTCGTGTTCGTGGGTTTTCTTAGCCTGAAATCCTGAAATCCCTATTTTTGCTTGAATCTTGATTGCTGAAGAAAGGTTCGTGTTCCCTCTGTTAGTTTCGACTCCTAATTAGGTGTAGGGCTTTTCATTTTGAAAAATAAGTGCAAATTTTCTTCGCACAGTAGCGTCCTTATCTATTCAAGTGACCCTTTGCTCGCTGATATCCATATCCAAATCATGCCGAAAGTAAAAGGTGCCAAGGAGAAAGGTGTGAAATACAATTTGGTTTATCGTTCTTCTAGAGACGCTTCCCATGAAGGTGAAAATGCACCTAGTGAAATGGTGCTAGTTCCCGCTGTGAGTGGTAACAAAAGTGCTTCAAGAAGTCAGAGTAGGAAACAGGATGCTTCCAGTGATAATGATCCATTCTTACAACATATTAAGCAACAGAAGGAAGGTAGTGTCAGAAATCATGTAAATGAGCTGGGGCTACCAAATGATGGCTACGATTACTCGCAGCACTTGAGAAGCATGGGGCAGGGCAAGTTCATCGGAGCAGACGGCAAGGAGAGAGCGATCCCAGAAGTTCTCAAGAAGTCCAGCGGTGGCAACGGACTGGAAATTCCAGAAGAACTACTCCCATCCCAGCGCGAGCTCGATCGCCAGCTGGAAACCATTACATTGGATGATCGAGTCATGGACGAAGATCTTCGAGTAGCTCTATTTGACGATGTTGACGAAGATGGACAGCCTTTCGAGGGTCTGCTGGATGATTTTATCACTACTGCTATGTCTGGGGAGTCGGAGGAAACAGATTTTGACTGGGACGCTCACGTCGCGAAGCTTCTAGCACGATCAGAATCCATGACAGGGGTGCACAGCTCCGCTGTTAAACCTCGTGGGTGGACCGAAGATGAGTATGCTCGTTTGAAATATGGCAAAAAGAGCGACAAAAACAAAAACGATACTATAAATGAGGAATATGATAGTGAAGACTCTGGCTTTATTGATTCCCCTGTCTTATCCGAAGACGAAAACGAAAACGAAAACGAAAACGAAAACAAAAACGCCGAACAGCAGTCACACCTCCCTCTCACAGCCGCACAGCTCTCGCAGATGACAATTTCGCAACGTAAGCATGACTTCAATGCACGTGAAACTGACAATTTTAGCTCATTCAGCGATGATAGAAAAAGCAGAGGAACTATGACAAGTGTATACACCAAGAATGGAACCCGTGTTCTGGGTCGCTTCAAGGGTAGAAGTTCAAAAAGAACCCTCAAAGAGGAAAAAGAGAGGCAAGAAAAGCTCTTCGAAGCGACACTTGAAGACTATGATGAGGATGATATTGGTGACCTGGAACACCTATATTACGAAGAAATGGAGAGCAGTACTGAAGATGACGATGACGATGACGATGAAGATGTCGATGTCAATGTCGATGACAATGACGGACAAGGAACGACTGAAGCTCAGCTGCAGAAAGAGGAGCGACTAGCCTCGAAAGAGATGCGTCGTCGCGAAAGAGAAGCAAATTTCAAGAAGAAAACTGGCGGTCTGGTTGGTGTCATCGATGCGGATGACCTTGCCGCCCACCCTGCATTGGATGAAGCGTTGCAAGACTTCTTGGACGCTCAAGAAGCAGAAGTGTATCTGAAAGGAATCGCACCAGTAAAGCCCAAAGACACGGTGAATGTCGACTACGACGAACCGTGTGCATCTGATAGATTCACTCAGGCAGATTATGGTAATGCTGCAAACCAAGCAGCGCTGGAGCAAGAAGCACTTGAACAAGAGCTTAAAGCGAACATGGCTAATCAAAACCAGTTGATCACGATGGCTGATATCAGCGCCCTCAAAACTACAGCCTTTGAGAAGGACAAGCATGAAGAGTTGGTGGACTGTCAGGCTTATTTGCAAGAAACCCGGGAAGAGGAACAGTGGGACTGTGAAACTGTATTGAGTACTTACAGCACCCTGGACAACCATCCTAAGTTATTGAAAGAGCCGAAGAACAGCAACTTCAAATTTCACAAGAGCCGCTTCGTTCGAAGACGTGAGGCGGGAGAAAAAGAAAGTGAGCAGCTTTCTCTGGTGGAAGGTGGAAGGGAAGCGCTCACGGTAGCTGCATACAAAGCATCTAGGGATATTGGAGGAATGGAGAGGCCGAATAAGCCGCAGCCATCTCGAATCACCTTGTCAGGAAAGCTAATGCTTCCTGAAGGCTACGGCGGCGAAGTCAAGAACAGAAGAGATAGAGGAAATGATAATGCGTCTATGCAGTCGGGGAGATCCGTTGCGACAACGGCTAGTCGCTTCACAGTACAATCCAATGCTTCTGGTGCAATTTCTGTTGGAGCTGCTAGCACTGGAGGCACATCGATCCAGCTTCGCATGCCTGCCCCTGCATATAACGCAGCCACAAGCAAAACTCATCGTCGTAGTGAGCTCCGGCACGGCTTGCATACTCTGCATACATTGAATGAAGAACCTAGTATGAACAGTGATGGAGGTGCACATGGCTCCACAAACGGACAGAACGAAAACACACATGAAGACGACAATGACGGAAGAGGAAGTGGAAGTGAATCCTATCACTCTTCTGATGATGAAGTGACTCAAGCTACAGCAACTTGGACTTTAGCTTCTCGAAAGGCAGAAACCAAAGAAGAAAAGAAAATACGCAAAGCGGCTGCGAAGGAGCAGCAAAGCCTGCGGAGAAAGAACAAGAAGACATTACGATCAGTGTTTAAGGAAGAGACAGGCAAGGCTGTTCGAGGGAGCGGCAAGACCGCCAGTATTGAGAACATCTCAGTATTTCGGTACTAGTACTAGGTACTGGGTGGCGTACTTGGGTGGAAATTGAAAACTGCATATCGCATACTGCACATGTGAAGTTGTATAAGTATACGTAATGAACATTAATTATAATGAAAAGAGATTATAACAGAAACAGAACACGCAACGGGCAGATTCACCTTCACCCCTGAACTTCACAGTCGCCCCCTGGCCGCCACTATTTAACTGTTTTTTCGGCTCCAGGCATACAACACAACAGCAGCGATACCCAAATTATCGTAATCGCCACCAATTGCCTCA
>JACKZZ010021978.1_pt1 | contig 26966 bp, 14 predicted proteins | sample 8027871 | NCBI WGS metagenome assembly JACKZZ01 (sample SAMN15724774, study PRJNA655200) | protist metagenome | isolation source: fluorescence activated cell sorting (FACS) single amplified genomes of... | place: USA: West Boothbay Harbor, Gulf of Maine | collected 2000-07-19 | reverse complement strand
ACAGGTTCATCGCTCCCGAGGAGCGCCGCAAAGGCATTGTGGCGGCAGCAGTCTTCAGGACGTACCTAAAGGGCTTCGGCTGGAAGTTCCTGAGTTTAATCTTGGTTGGCGGAGTCGCGACATACACTACAATGACACTGACCGACTACTGGCTCGCACTTTGGGCAGAGCCCAAGAGCAGTATCGAGGACGCCACCTTCGCGGGGGTTTACGCCGCCGGCTGCTTCCTCTACCTCGCGCTACTGCTCACGACGTCCTGGGCGTTCTCCTCGGGAGGTGTACGCAGCTCAGAGTCCCTCCACAAACAAGCAATCACGCGTTTGCTCCATGCCCCCCTTTCTTGGTTCCACAAGACCCCCTCTGGAAGAATCTTTTCCAGGTTCTCCAATGACCTGGGCAACGTGGACATCATCATCTCGCGGTACCTGGACAACTTTTGGCAATTCACATGTTTGATCCTGGCAATGACCATCATGGTGGTCGTGCTTGTCCCCTTCATGAGTGTGGTCATCCTCACCACCTACGCGCTGTTCGCGTTTTTGGTTTTGATCATCGACCGGACGAACCGACAGATCAAACGCGAGTGCAATTCACATCTCAGCCCTGTGATGAGCCTTGCGAGCGAGTGCACGGCGGGTCGCGTCGTCTGCCGCGCCATGAAATCCCAAGCACTCTTCAACGCCAAGTTTGACCAAGCCATGGACGACTTGACGCCGCTTAACTTCACCGCCGGGTCCCTCTCCCAACTTGGCATGCTGATCTCGTATGTTCTCAGCTTTTGTATCAGTTCGGCCACCGGGATTTTCATCGTGCTTTGGAGAGCAGACTTTGAGCCCTCCATAGCGGGCCTCGCCCTGACATACTCATTTTCCATACCCTATTTCCTCCTCTACTACAGCTTCATATTGAATCTGCTTGCGGGCGTTATGACTAGCCTTGAACGCCTGCTCGAGTACACCCAGGAAGCACCCAGCCAAGGGGAAATAGAAACCCTGCCTCAGGAGAAGCCCTGGTACTGTGAGGCGGATGACCCTTCGTGGCCCGAATCAGGGACGGTGGAATTCCATGACGTCAAGTTGCAGTACCGCAAGGGCATGTCTTTTGCGCTCAAAGGGCTCTCCTTTAAAATTAAAGATGGCGAAAAGATCGGCATCGCCGGTAGAACGGGTGCGGGCAAAAGCTCGCTCGTGGCACTGCTATTTCGAGTGGTTGAGCCTACCTCAGGCCAGATTTTGATTGCTGGTCAGGACATTTCTCTTCTCGGCCTGATGCACTTGCGAAAAAAGATAGGGATCATTCCGCAAGAGGTCCTCCTCTTGAGTGGGTCGATCCAGAGGAACCTTGACCCGTTCGGGGAATATTCAAAAAAAGACCTGCTCAAGGTGCTTCGCACTGTTGGTTTGATACCCAAAGTCCCAGACCCGACCGCAGATCAAGACTTTTTGCACATGAAAATCGGTGTCGGCCAGAAAGGTTTGAGCGCGGGGCAGGGCCAGTTGTTATGTTTGGCTCGAGTCATGTTGCGCTCGGTCAAGCTTTTGATTTGTGATGAGCCTTCATCCAACATCGATTACCAGAGTGACCAAATTGCGCAGAAGGTGTTGGCGCGCCACTTTAAAGAGCAGACCACCATCACCTGCGCCCACCGATTGAATACGATCGTCAAGTGCGACAGAATTATGGTTTTGGAAAACGGAACGCTCGTGGAGTTCGCTGCTCCGTCTCGATTGTTGCAAGATCAGGAGGGCGCCTTTTCCAAATTGACCAAGGGTTTGAGTATGTCCTCGAGGAGGCACCTCACCTTGCAGGCGTCTTCGCGGGAAATTTTGTAATTTAACTTTTCTCTCTACTGTACATATTGGAGCGATGGGTGGAATCAACAAGGTGAGTGCCGATTTTGCCGGATGAGACTTGTTGGTGTTTTGAAAAAAAGAAGAGGCTTTCCGATTTCAAAATTTGCTCTCAGCCCTCAAGCACGTCCACATCGCGTGGTTCATCCTTGCCGAATCCAACGACCCCAAGACCACAGATTCTTCACAATGTAGTGATTAACTCCCATTATGAACCCACATGCTCCTCAACACAGAATCGAGATGGAAACAAGATTCTTGGGTTGTTGTTTTCAAGCCAGACTTGGGGGAAGGGATCAAGGGGTGGAGAAAGATTGGAGTTGGTTTTTTGGACATAAGATTTGTGTTTTTGTAAGAAATATCTTTTATGAACCATTCCTTTAAGATTCGCGAGATCAGATATCTTGGACAAATCAGCAGGCATGGGGATCATTGTTTCGATTGTTACAGCTGTTGTAGCTATTATAGCTGATACAGCACCCGTTGTAGTTCCCACCGTAGCGGAGGTGGCCGGGGACGTCACAGCAGATGCAGCGGTCGATGTCGCTGCTGATGGGATTGGAGATGCTTCCGCGGACGCCGCTGCTGATACAGCCACAGATACAGCCTCAGAAACAGGCGAGTCCCTCGGGACAAAGGTGATCAACGGTGTGAGATCGGTGTATCAAAACGGCCAATGGGTTGCCCAGCAGGGTGCGACGAGGGTGTACGAGGGTGTACAGCAGGTTCGAGTCGGTGCCCAGTGGATCTCAGAGCGAACTGTGAATGGTGTTAAACAGACCTGGAGCGGTGCCAAATGGATTGCCCAGAAGGCCGACGAGAAAACTGGATTCTCCAAGAGACTCAGCCCAAAGTCGAACTACTCGAAATATGTGACGAGTCCAGGAACTTTGCTGAACCCATTTACTGCCGACGTTCATAGCGTGCTCGTGCAAGAAGCGGTGCGGTCTAATCTCCGCACGCAAACGCTTACGCGCGGTTTGGCGACGGTGGACACCTCGTTCACGGTGTCTGGTTTCGCGGAGAAAGACATGACCGTGGCCAAGACCGAGGACAACGTGAACTTCAAGATGACCACCTCTGATTGGCAGCTGTGGATGCAGAAGGTCATGAAGGCGCCCGGGCAGTTCGCGACTGAGGTGAACGCGAAAGAGTCGGTCCACGAATTTGTGAAAACTATCAAGGACCAGGTAGCAGCAAATAATCTGGAGTACAAAAATTTCGCGCTGCAGACCGGGCCGTGCTTCGAAGACACAGGCTTGAAGTTTCTGAAGAAAGACGACGCCCAGCTTGTCAAAGGAGGAACCACGTCCACGGTGTGGTATTGGTGTGGGAATGACACGCCACAGGAGTTCTCAAGCACCGACCCGTCAGAGGAAGATGCATGGCCCTGGGTGGAGCTCGGCTCGTTTGCGTGCGAGTCGGGGTCGGATTCGTATTGGCAGCTTGATTTGGAGCACGTGGCGTTGATGCCGGGATGCAATGCGACAGACTACACCAGCTTTGTGGCGCTTGAGCAGGCTCAGCATATGAAGATCGCCGAGATGGTGACAAATGGCCATTACGAGGCCATTACGAAATTACTAAGTCAGTAAATCAATTTAATAAGGAAAAGGAGATTTCTTCACAAAAGAGGATGCGCTTGAACAGGCTCAGCATATGAAGATCGCCTTTGGTGGTGACAAATGGCCAGTACGAGATTTTACCAAGATGAAAATTTTACAAAAGAGGATCAAAGAGATTGTCCTCCTCAGGAATGGCCTCTTCACCCTCATCAATCATGCGAATCGAGGTGGTGGCACTACGCTGCCTCCGGTCCTTGCGAGTGTTGTACCTCTCCGCCCGACTAGGCTGTGACAGATGCATGGAATGGCGTCTGGTCTGAGTTTTCATACTTCCAGACCGGGAGCGACTTGAGGAGTACTCCGTGAAAAGAGACTCGTCGTCAGACTCAGCGTTGGAGTCATCCTCATCATCAAAGTAAGCAAAGTGGTCGTCCGGAAAGCTGTTTCTCCTGAGTTTCTTTGTCTCTTGCTTGAAATCCGGGCCGAAGGTCTCTGACCACTGCACAAACATCTGCGTCCGCTTCATGCGGTCGAGAAAAACCCAACTCGTGGACGCGCTGTGGCCGAGCTGCGGCGCCATGTGCAGGAGCTGTGAAGTAGCGACCTCGAGCGCGAGATCCTCAGAGGACTGCAGAAAGTCCACACTAGACGCCTCGAAGTGCGCAGCGACCTGGTGTGCCAAGCTCTCCACCTGGTTGCGAAAAAAGTACGTGGCCTCCACGAGCAGCTTGATGTGCGCCCGGGTCTTGTCAATCACATGAAACACGTGCTGCTTGAGAACGGGCGAAGTCGCAAGGGGCTCCTCAATCTGGACACTGGGTCGAACCGCATCCAGTTCGGCCTGGATGGTGGCGTGGTGCGCGGCCAGATCGTGGTAAAGCTTGTCTAGCCCCGGCAACTTGACGGCGTGGTAGTTGGAGGCGAGAGCGGGCGACAAGATGACTTGGCCGGTCTCCAGGCAGACCACTGCGGTCTCTTGGCGGAAGGCTGCCGGGCTTCCATTCGGGGTGGGCGAGATGAGGTGGCGAGGGAAGTCCTGCACGCCCGCGATTAGCGGGACGGGTGCCTCGACAATCTGCGCCATCTTGGCAGGCAGAAAGGGAATCACCGGGTTGACCCACAGAAGCGGTCTGGTGAGGGCCACGAGGCCAAGAACCGCGGAGGAGACGTCTTGCAGGGACGAGCTCACTACTACGACCTTGACCTCCAGGAGTAGGCAGCCTACCAGCATGAGGAGTTGGTCTAGAGGGAGTGAATCCATGAGTTGTGGGATGCACCAGGTCGAGAGGTAGCCCCAGCGTTCCTCAAAGCGCGAGCAGAGTTGGTCGGGTCGCGCCACAACCTGGTCGCGGGACCACTGCAACTGCAGGCGGGGCATGTGTAGAGCTTTCCCGCGGCGTGGGACCTCGCGTGCGTACAGGTCCTGAAGGAAGAGGACCAGCTCATCTTTTGTATTATGGATTTCCATTTCCCGAGATCTCGCGAGCTTTTCCAGAACCTGGAAGAACAGAGAGAAGAAGGGGAAGCGCGAGACCATGCACAGCGCGTGTGGTACTAGCATGAACCTCTCCAATATTTGCTCCGAGACAACCGGGGGTGGTTCGGTCACAGCTTGATATTCCACCTTTTTTTTGGTGAAATCCTTCTCCTTCTCCAGCGAATTGTTTTGAGGGGAACACACCTTGACCACTTTATTCACCGAGATGCACACCCCGTACAAGCTCTCGTCCAAGGAGCAGTACTGCTGCTTTTTGCTCGAGACTTGAAACTCGGAAAGAGTTTCAAATCTCCCGTCCGAAAATCCCTCGTTCAGCCCGCGCGGCGTGGGCGTAAAGTACTCCGGCGCGGACCACGCGTTGGTTCCCCCGTGATTTGACAATAAGAACACGAAGGGTTTCATTTTGTTGGGCAATTTCAGGAATTTCGAGACGTCCGAAACAGGGATATTCTTCTCGTTACAAGTATTGTCGAAGCAAAAGTCGACCACGTTCGCGGGCAATGGCATCTCCTTCGGCTCGAACGCGAACAGGACCTCGCCTTTCGGCATTATTTTCTCCTCAACCCGAGGCTGCAAGCGCGCCTCGAAAAAGTACTCGAACAGGCGTACCTTACTGGGCGCGTCAGCTTCCAACCGTGGGTGCGCTCGCGAGACCTTTTCCGGTTCTTGTTCCGCTTCTGCCCTCTCTTGGGCTTGGAAAACAACCTCCTCCGGGATCTCCACTTCCAGATCTTTTTGATTTCTCCCCGGTGACCGCCTCTTGGCGTTCTTCTTCTGGAAATCCTCCTGGACCGCCCGCAACTTGACGACCTCCAAGGTCCGTAATGCAAGGTCGTCCTCCAACCGCTTCCTCAAACCCATCTCCTTCTCAAACCGCCTTTTCCAGAATTTCACCCGGTTGCCCAGCTCCTGGTTCACGGCAACCTCCTGGTCGTATAGCTTGCGGTAGTTGGTGGTCTGCTCTTCGGCTAGATGCACTTTTGGCGATTCCAACTCCACGGCCTGGATCGTCCTGCGCCGCAGCTGTTTCTCGAGCTGGTCGTGCTGCGAGGGAGATAGCCCTGCCTGTAGGCTCTGCTCCTTTGACAACACGCTAGCTCGGGTTCGCAAAACCTTGGATGGATGCAGTGCCTTTGCGGAGTGGAACCCTATTGCAGGCTGTGACCGCCGCCGTCCTCTGTTCCTAGGTTCCATCGGAGGTTGGATTCAATATCAAATTTGTGGTGAATTTTGAAGTTTTAGAGGGGTAGGGGTTTTTAAGAGGTTTTTCAATTTAAAATAATTCCACTAAGTCAAAATATTCTTCATCAAATCGTGTTGTTAAGGCATTTCGCGCTCTGGGCGGATACCTGGGTTAAACCTAGGAATCTAGGGTTTTTAGTGAATCTGGAATAAAGGTAAAGGTTTACTTTGGATTATGTGGTAGTTTTGGCTCTCAACCCGCATTTCTCTCTTGACGATCGATGCACCAAAAGTAGACTACCGTGCGTGGCTGTATTACAAGCTATACCGTACTTTGTGATTTGAAAAAGAGTACAAAGGTATGTATTATCCGTTAGAACCTCTAACGCAATATAAATTGCTCCAAGGTGATCAAATTACGGAAAGGTGGAGGAGCGGGTGCCAACGCGAGGCAGGGCTGGTTCAAGGGCATTATAGGAAAATTGCGTTGACAAAGTGTATTTGAGGATGTGAGCCAGGATGATGGGTTTTTATGTAACGGAAAAAATTCTTCCACAATCCTCCCAATCGGCTGTGGCGGGTGTGAGAAAATTAGCTCGCTGAACTTGTGCTGAGCCAGAACCTTTGCCCGGGGTAGTTTGTTTGGATTTTGGGCGTTTTGATGTGCCAGAATTTACAAAACCAATATTCCTCCACCAAAACTAACAAGTCGAACACACACAGAAAATGAAGGCCGCCGCGTCGACGATGCTATTGGTGGGAGCCGCCAAGGCGTATACCACACCGAAATGCACGAAGCCAACGGTGATTTTCCCGAACGTACCCACGCTGGAGACGTGCGACGAAGGCAGTGTGTCCCTGGAGACAAACACGGACGTGGGTGCGTGCGAGGTGGCACAAGTGTTCACACTCAAGTTTGAGGCGTGCTGCTCAATTTATGGGGACGAAGAACCGTCGATCCAGACGCGCGAGATCCAGCTGCCAAACTCCTCTATCGAGGCGTGCGCGACGGAGATGGTGTTCAAGCCCACGACGTGGATCCCGGGCGCGCTCGACATCTGCTGCGACACGTGCAAGTGCTACGGCGACCCTCATTGCATCTCTTTCAGTGGGACGAAAGATGAGTGGGTGACCTGCGACACGCGTGTGCCCACGGACAACAACGGTGGGTGCAAGGGCACGAACCGCCGATCGAGTGAGCACGAGAGGGAGTGCTACGGAGAAGGCAATGCGTTCTTCCAGGAGAACTCCAGGTCGAAGTGCAAGTACAATGGAGCGGCGAACTGGGACTGGACCAACAAGGGTAGTCGATGCCAGATCAACCCGAACTGGGAACCTACGATGGTGATGTACGAGGGCCCTGGACCGTTCCTGGTATCGAACGTGATGGGCGAGCGTGGGATTATCGAGAAGGTTATTGTGAGCGACAACGGCGTGTCGTACAGTCTGGACAGCAAGGCTGGTGCGGAGGGCTGCATGACTTGGCGCGATGCGGAGGGTAACGAGGTGGTGCCCGAGAAGGCTGAATCCAAGCAAGTGGAGGATCCGGAGACTGGTTTCATTGACATCTGGTGGTTCTACGAGAGCCCGGGCACTGAGATCCCGATTGTCAAGATCCACTGCATGGGTTACGACCGCACGCGACGCAACATCGACCGTCGCATCAACGTCAAGATCGACCAGCAGCAGAGTATTGTCCGAGAACTGACTGACGGGTTCTGTGCTACCGGCACTATCGCCGAGTCGGAGCGCCCGCATTCGGAGGCGATCCACTGTGTAATGGAGGGCCGTGCTGAGTGGCCCGAGTGGGACAACAACTGCAAGGCACTGACCCAGCAGTACTGCAAGGGTGGCAGTGGGTACCCCAAGACCGAAGCAGATTTTGGCCAGCTCTGGAAAGATGAAAACGCGGCCATCCTCAAGATCTACCAGCAGTGCGCGAAGGATTGGTGCGAAGAGCGCAAGCTGCCTGGTGATGTCTCACTACTTGAGTGCACGGGCGACATCTATGACTTCAAATTCCTCGGTGCGTCCGAGCTCTACCCTATCGGCAACGACGAGGGCACGGACGCGCCTATTGAGGATTGCATCGCGTTCACCAACTACGCGCCCAAGCCCACTGATGGGCCTTGTGAGGATGGCATCGACTTCCAGGTCCAGGTTGGTGGTTCTTGGGAGTCTCTTGTCTGGGTCCCGCTCGATAACTATTGCTTCATTAGTTTCTCGCGCGAATCCTTCCCTGAGCTCTTCGAGAACCCGGTCAAGATGGTGCAGACCAAGTGCAACGACTTTGGCCAGCGCTGCAACGGCTGGAGTGAGTTCGAGGGCACTCTTGAGTACGTCTCAGGCTGTGAGGAGCTAGACCGTGGTCTCCGTGAGGGTACCTTGAAGTTGTACGAAAAGGGCTGCAACAACCCGGACCCCGACTGCGAGATCGACTTCCAGTGGTACCCTTGTGTGCCCGAGGTGCGTCGCCAGTTGGCCGAGCCTTCTGAGTAGTTCCCTTTCCATTCACTTTGCCTTACCGCTGCTGCTCTCTGAGAATCGTGTGGCTAGCAGGTTTTTAGCAACCTCTCTAAAAGATATTAGCTTTTTGCATCAAAAAATATTGCCCAACGGCTTTTGCAACGCCTTGATTCGCCACGTGATCTGACGGCCGCACCCGCTCGTCCAGAGGCTTCCTTCGGCGCCCACATCACCAGCGTCCAATATGGTCCGTCATCTTCTCACTCATTCGGCTATTTATGCACTCCCTTAACAAGGCTTTGATACGTTCTGGCTCTTCTTAAGCGCAAAATACCTTCCTGTAGACAATTTAGCTCGCATATTGTGTGAATCATCATCTACAGGGAGCTAAAATCGCGATTGCGATCCAGAAATCAAATCATAGATTTTCTGAGTGTCTCGAATAGAATCATTTATTTGTGGTGAACTAGCTAGAAGCCCTTTAATGTTTTGTTCTTGGAGGGGACGTTTTATTTCTAGTTCCGTCTCTATTGAAAGATATCAAAATATTGTGAAACCCAGTCAGGGCTGTTGGGGCTGTTTGTGTCCACAACGATTGCAAACAATAGCACATTCAAGAAAGTGCTGAGTTGAACGAAACCCACCATTCTTAGGCCACCGTGCTCGCTAAGAGACAAAGCGCTGAAGAGTATCTTTCGCAACTATTATCTGGGCGACTGTCCGAGTGAGGAGGACCCTCCAATGCAACCACTGGTGTAGTTGTGGAAATAGGGTTTGGCGGTGATTGTGGGCGGAATGAGTGAAATCTAGATTGCCTGGCGCGATAGAGCCGCTCTTTCGATTTGATTGTGGTGTGACCGCTTCTTCTTGTGCTGCGCATTTGAAAGTGGGAGTTAGTTATCACGAGATGGACAAGAAGGCGCGGGTCCATCGCACCAGAACTGTCCCGATGCGCGGAGGCGGCGCTTCCTGATCGAACGATGCAACCAAAATCCAGATGACGCCGTTGGACACCGAATTCACGTGCACAATACGGCGATCAAGTCCGAGACGAAGCACAGAGAGTCCAAAAAGAGAGAAGGACCAGAACCAAAGCTCTTAACCTCCCAACAATAACTATAATCGGGAGCGCCGAGCAGCCTTCTTGGCAGTGGCTACAACTCGAGATTTGCTCAACCTATACAACTTATGGCCATCGAGTTCATCAATTTCAAGGTTGGACTAGAAATCGGACTCCAAGAGTGGCGAAAGAGGGAGCCTCGAGTGCCAGGATTGAACTTCTCATACCAAAGACTTCTTCTTTGGATTTCTAACCATGTAATCAGCTGGTCCTAATAACATTTGTACTAAAGCAAGGTGGGCCAAAACCGTCTTGATTGTCTTTCAATTTGCCGAGAAGAATTCCTCGAGAAATGCCGTTACTAAATCTCTCATATCGTTTCATTATTTTATTTTTGCAAAAATAAACAAAAGCCAAAGCCAAAAAAGCACAAAAAAGCACAAACAGCCTTACAAAAAGAGAAAAGAAAGGATCCAAATCTTTCACGCAATCCGAGAGATGTTTCCGCCCGCTCCAGTTCGACTGTGGCGCTCGAGCAAGCGAAAGGTAGTCTCGGGGACAAAATTCGCTTGCCAAGGAGTGAGCAAGGGGGCGCACAGCGCGTACATCCTCGCGGTGGACCTGAAAACCGGAAAGGACTCGCCGCACACCACGCCCGGGGTCGTTGAACCCCTGAGTGTGGACGACGTCCTGTCCTCTTCTGAGCTTCGCTTCCCGTGGGAGGTCGTTGAACCCCTGAGTGTGGACGACGTCCTGTCCTCTTCTGAGCTCCGCTTCCTGTGGGACGACTCCAAGATTGACAAGCAAGCGAGCTTCCGATCAAAGGTGGTGCAGCGCATTGCCAACAGCATCCGCACCCGCGTCGCCAGGATCCGCGACCGCGTACGTAACCGCTCGAGGTCAGCAAAGAACGCGATGGTGCGTCGCGTTTCCAGTCTGCGCGCTTCCAAGAAGTAGACCCAGTGTCTGTGCGCTTTTATTTCCAATTTTAGAAGGCCTGGTCGATATGACCAGTTCCTATTCCGTAGTATAAACTTAAAAATCACAATTGTGAATTCTTCATCGAATAAAAGGAATCCCCGTGCTCGTCCGCAAGCGGTACTCGGGGTACTCGGACCGGAAGAACCTCAGGAGCTGCTCCTCCTCAAAGCGGATGCGGTCCTTGAAAAAGTGCCAGGATGCCGCAAAATACAGCACCGTGCAGACTGGGTTCTGTAGCAAAACCTGCGTGCCCACACTCCACCAGAAAAACCCGAAATACGCCGGGTGCCGCAGCTTCGAGTACAGCCCGTGAGTAACCAGCTTGTGGTCCGGGAGTTTACTCACGCTCACGAAGTGGTTAAAGTTATTCGACGCCTGAGCGATGGCCAGTGATCGGATGCTTTGTCCACCCACCACCATGACTAAACCCATGACAAACCAAAGATAGAAAAACCTGGAAGAGGTCTTGAGAGAGGGAAGGAAGAACCTCTCTAGCCAAAACTCCAACCACCCACACACCATTGCCACCTTGTAGCTCAGTGAGTGGTTCAGCAGGAACAATTCTTCAGAGACAACCTTCGGGTTGAAGCGCGCGGAAACGAGGAACTCCAGGAGGTGAAAAATGCAAAGCATAACCATGTTCGAGCACCATAACACCATGTGTGTGGCCCATGCCGTGCCTTCTAAACCGACAGAGTTTTGTTGTGTGAAAAGGTAGAACAGCATGCATGCATGGGTGGTCAGGATCGCGGACAGGAGACTGGCACTCAGTGCAACCCTGCCCAGACCGAGGACCGACACGAACTGCATGTTCTCTGAGACTGCATTCGGGCTGCATAGCGAGTTGAGGAAATGGAAGTGCTCCAGGTAGTCGTCGCCGACCTGAGGAGGCACTCGCTTTGCCTTGATGTCGAATGCGATGTGTTCTAGGTCAAGGTTCATGTGTCCGTCCCGCTGGATTTCCATGTGCCGCTCACTCATCCTTTCAAATCCAAACAAGATTGGAATCCTGTTTTTCTTAAGCTACACAACACCAATTCCCTGTTTAATGGTGGTATCAAGTTGCAACACGGTTGATTTCTTTCCAACTGGGTTTTGACCACAATTTCAAGATCTGTCGACTTTTTTTCCCCCAGTTTCCAAACCCAATTTCCAAATCACCATCCCATCCACAACTAATAAAATCATGGGTGACCAATGCAACCGAAATAATTTCTTTACGAATGATCGCTCTAGGTAAGTTGTAAAACAGTACAATCAATCACAAAATGACGAATTTCAGTTCGTGACTTGTGCGGGGTTTTCCCGCGGTCAATATTTCCCGTATCTCTCTCTTTTAGGGTCCTTCGTGAGCGTTGAGCTCATTTAAAACGTTCATGTCCCCCTGAATCTCGAAATATCCCCTGAATCCTTCTATTCACTCGTCAACTGTCCCCCAGTCTCCTCGACCCAACGTTTATTAACAATTTCCTCGATAAACAGTACAAAAACGCACCACCATCAAAAGAACCATCACTCACACTCGAACTGGTCCATCGGCTGGGAAGAACCCTCCGCCCCACCCGCGAAGCCTGCCTCGCCCGTGAAGCAGACGCCCGCCACGCCGGCGGAGCCGATGCGCGAGGTGCCCACCAACAGGACGCCCATCGCGGCGGTATCTGTGCCAACCAAGATTGGGGCCAAGCCTGTGAGCTCGAACGCGTACGCGAACGGGTCGAACCAGAACTCTGGCAACTTCCTCACGGACCGGCCCACAACACGCGTGCATGCGCCTCCAGGCGGTCGCTCCCAGATCACATTCGGTTAGACTTGTCAGTTTTGTGTAAAAATTTGGAAATGTCTCTCAAGATGAGGCGTTAATTTTGATTCTTCTTCAACTCGGCTTCAAATTCTTAGTAGAACTACCAAAACACATTTCAAAGCTCAGAGAACTACACTGAGAGAAGAAGAAGACCCGGTCAAGTCCTGCTTCTGTTGTAGACCGTACGAAATCTGCCGGATCAAACTTTGAGGGTCGTCCACCTCAGGTAGTCCCTGAAAAGTCTCCTTCTTGAAGAGCTTGACCAACGCATGCTTCTCGGAGGCCACCAGGTTGGACATTCGCTTGACGTTCTTCAAACGGCCCAGTAAAACCTGCAAATCCAGCAAAGCCTGGTCCGGCGCGGCCTTCACCTTGCCGTGCAGCGCCCGCACCTGCTTGGCGGCGGCTGGAATGTCTAGCGCCCCGGTGGACGCGAAATTCGCCAGCTGGTTCTCCTTATTCTTTGTCTCCTTCGCCGCTTCTGCCTGGACCTCCTCCCATTCGCTCATCTCTTCGCGGTAAGCGTTCAGGATCTTCGAAAGGGTCGCTTTGCGGGCTCTCAGCTCGGCGTTGCGTGAACTTGCATCACCAGTTATTTCTAGATCCGCATCAAAGTCCGAGCTTCCTCCCGTGAGCTTGCGCTTCCTCCCGCTCCAAGTTAAGGGCCCTGTGTTTAAAAGCGTGGTCATCTCGGTCAGAAACGCGTCCATAAGGTTATACAGTTCGTCCTTTGTGTTTTTTGACAGCCCGTCCATCTCGCCGCTATTCTCCAGGTCCTCCACCGCGCCCAGGAAAGATTGTTCGCACAAGATTTGCAGTGAGGGTGCGACATTCTGAGGGATGTTTTCAGGCTGAAGCGGGCTGAGTTTCCGAGGCGCCTTCGACTTGCAGCTTTTTTCATCTATCTGGGCCTCTTCGACCCGGGTTTCCTTGGTCTGGGAAGGGGTCGGCTCGGGAAGTTTCTTCCTCACGCTTCGCGAGGCCCTCCTTGAGTGCCTGTTCTGAGTAAGTGCTGACATCCCGGAAGTGGCTGTGTGAAAAGGGGTCGGACTTTTCTCAGAGACCTTTGAGGAAGGTGCTGGGGCCTCTTGAACTTTTCTCAACAAGGAAACGAGGTTTTTTTTCTTTCTCCCGCCTTTCCGCTTGGGAATCGGCATTTTGAGATTTCTAAAGAAGTCTGTTATTTCCGTAAATGCTTTTATAATTTTCAAAGCCTGATCCTCTGGCGCGTAACGAGCTTTTCGTATTCAAAATTGGCGGGCAGTTTTCAACAAGTTCAGTTTAATTGAGGTTAAAAATTAACAAAATTTCAACACAATTGTCATGAAACAATTTTTTTAACACTATCTTTTTATTTCTATTTACTCACACAGAGAATCAAAGAAAATTTCTTTGATTCCGAAAGACACATCTGTCTCTGAATGACAAGGAGGGCTCTGATCGAGGAATGCACGGAAACCGAGGTGCTAGTCATAGGGTCGGGGAATCTGGCTCTAGCAGTCGCCGAGAAGGCCCAGAATACCGGCCGCAGCACGACGCTGCTCTGCCCTTCAGATGTCGGGCTGCGAGTCCCTAATGAGGACGTATTCCTGACTTCCACTCTGAAATTCCTTCTATGCTCTAGTGCACACTCTGTCGAAGGGGATGGTCGTACTACCGAACCGCTAGCCGCCGCCTTTCCCGAAGTTTCTTTCAAAAAACAAGAAAATTCCCAAAAAAATATCGTGAGCGTGCTGGTCCCGGTCTTCTCGGAAGGCACAAAGGCAGAATTAACACCTCGTTTGGAAGCGTACTCCAGAACCAACGCCCTCCTCCCCGAGGCGCTGTGGAAAACGCGGAACCAGGTTCTCTTCGACTTTCCGGGTTTCGCGGCGGACCCCACTCTGATGGGCGGGTTCGTGGTGTATGGAAACCGTACTGACGTCTTCGGGCAGCCTTCTCAGTGGGCCACCCTCAGCACTTCCCGAATCATCCCTCACGTCAAGATCTCCCGCAAGTTGTTCGCTGTGGACGAGTTTGAAAAGCCCATAAAGCGAGTAATTGGCGTGATGTGCGAGGACTCTCTGCACAAACACGCTCCCCGTTTTGAGATCCGCGCGGACGTCATTTTCGAGATGTTGGACAACCCGTGGGAAGGTCTCGTGTCGAACCTCGGCGGCTCCAGGCAAGGGCTGTGCGTGGTGTTGCCTGCCCGATTTGGTCCCACAACAGGCGGCTTCTGCATCCCGTGTTCGGAAAACGAGCACGCCGTGTTCGGGATGCCCTGGCTAGACAACACCGTGGTCGTGGGTACGACCGACGAAGTTTGTGAAGATGACACCCTGGAGGAGGAGGACGTGCTGAGGGTGCTATCTCGGTTGAATCTCTTCTTGAAGTCCAAGGCTCGTTGCGGATTGGCAGACGTGATGTCCGTGTGGTACGGGCGCATCCCTCGGATCTCTGAGCAGAGCAAGAGCAATCAGGACGACGCTGTTATTCAGGTACTCCCCTCTGGAGTCATTTCTTGTTGTGTAAGCGAAAATCCTGGAAGTATTGATGCCCTGACGCGGGAGGCGATCCAGCTAGCGAACCTCGGCCCTTGCGTGTTCCCAGATCTGGAGCTAGCTACGGAGTTTCAGCAGGCTTTCTCTTTCCCAGAACACCACTTTTTCCCACACTATACCAAGGAACTATTGCTCAAGTGGGATAGTGGGTTTACAACGAGGAAAGTCTTGGAGGTGGTGGCCGAAGAGACCGGCACGGAGGTCTTGCACCCACGCTATTCATTCCTGAGCGCCCAGGTCGTTGTCGCGGCGCGCACAAACCTGGCCTCCACGGTGGAGGACGTCCTATGGAGCCGTGTGCCCTTGGCCATGGTGGACGTCAGGGCAGCTGCGGAATGTGTGTCCAAGGTGGCCAAGCTGATGCGCACAGAGTTGGGGTGGTCTTCGTGGCACACCGATGACGAGGAGCAGAGTGCGCTTACAGCCCTACAAAGGCTCGGCTTGCACTCTCTCTTCCCTTCAAAGTCTTCACAACCTAAAAAACAAGGTTCACAGCACAAGGAACAAGTATTGACCATATCCAAACCACCGATTCTAAGAAGAGGCCCCGATGGCCTACCACGGCCTATGATCTGCGCTCACAGAGGCGCGTCCGGGTACTTCCCTGCGCACGTGCTGCCCGGGTACGACTTTGCCATCGAGAGCGGCGCAGACTACATCGAGTTCGATGTGGTGTCCACAAAGGACCACCATCTAATTATCTGCCACGACCTCACCCTCGACGACTCGTCAAATTGCGCAGAGGTGTTCCCGGGCAGGGAAAGAACTCGCAAGACGCCTGCGGTGGATGGTGACCCTCTGGAGATGACCGGACACTTCGCCTGCGACTACACGCTTGCCGAGGTCAAGAAGTTGCATGCCACAGAGCACATGCCCTTTCGCAGCAAGGACAACGACAAGCAGCACCGGCTGCTGGGCGTGCTGGAGGCCGCTATTTACTTGGAGCAGCGGCGCAGTCAGTGTGATCGCAACTTTGGGCTGGTTGTCGAGGTGAAGCGCGGCCTTTTCCACGCCCAGCAGGGCCTGGCGATCGAGGACAAGTTGATCGCGGCGCTCGAGCAGAGTGGGTTCGGCGGACCAATCATTATTCAGAATTTCGAGGAAAATGGTCTCAGGGAGATTATGCAAAAGAAGCCCGAATGGCGCCGTATGAAGCTCTGCATTGACCCCAACACCTGCAAAGCGCTCGACCTGCCCGCAGAGATCGGTCTGCCCGTGGACGACGTCAGCCAGATCCGCAAGTATCTGGAGAGGGTTGCGGAGTACGCACACATTCTGGCACCTTGGAAGGTCTCTCTGGTGCCCGATCCGGAGAATCCGCCCTTAGGTTCCGCCATCGTGGACCTGGCGCATGAACTCGGCATGGAGGTCACGCCCTACACCTTCCGTTCGGACATGTACTATCTGCACCGCTGCTATGCAGGCAACGCTGTTACGGAGTACAGTCAATTCTTCCGTCTACAAGTGGACGGGATGTTTTCCGACTTTTCGTCGCATTGCAAGACCGCGCGCGACATGTACTTCACGTTCCCGCACCTTTTCGGTGAGAACGCTTTGTTTAGAAAAAACAAAAAAGCCGCGCTGGATGCCGTCGAAAAGGAGGTGGTGGAGGATCTTCAAATGGGTTTGCCAATGAAAAGCCGACTCTCAAAGTCAAACTTGAGATCTTTTCCATCTCTGACTACTTTCGCCAGTCTCTCCGATATAAACCTTTTCAATTCCTAGACTTATCATCCTTTTTCTCGCCGCGATGTTTCGTTACGATTCTCGGAGCACTGGTTTCCAGATTAATTCTCATTTTGAGGAATAAGTTCAATAATTGGATACTCAAATTAAATTATAGATCCGATTTGAGTTTGAAAACTCCCCACTTGGCCTTACCTTCGATCATCAAATTAGAATGGCTTATTACTTATCAGTGACGTAAAATGGATGTGTTTAATATGGCGGAAAACCCAGAAATGATCCTTAAAAAATCAAAACGGCCTACTAAAAACTCCAACACACACACTTGGCTGCCATCAGAACCAAAAAAGTTTGAGGTGGCAGAAAAGCCATGGCTTCCGACTTGTATAGAAATTCAAGACGCAGTATCACAAGCTCTGGGACTCGAATCTTGCATAAACGTGCGAAAAATTCTCGAGATAGAAACAAAAGAGGAAGATTTTGAGAGGCAAGCCTTGCAGAAGAAGAGACGGCGAACCTGGGGATTGATGGGCGCGGAATTCTCCTACACCGAGGTATTTCAGCACCTAGACAATGAAAAAAGGGGCTTTATTGTGGCGCGCGACATGGGCATCGCTCTCCGACTATTCGGCGCGACGGAGGTCGAGGTGCAGCGGATTTGCGCGCGGCAGGGGCAGCAGCGAGTGAAATTCCAACGGTTCTGCCAGATTCTGCACTCAGTAAAACTAGGAATTTCTGCAAATCTGCTCCGCCAACAACGCGACGCCCTGGCGCGCAAGCTGGAGCAGGAACCAGGTTTCCGCGTGCCGCAGGTCTTCCTCGGCGGCGCGTGCAATCCCACGACGTGGAGGCAAGCACTGGCCATACCGTTCTTGCAAGACCATCAAATTTCGTTCTACAACCCGCAAGTCGATGAATGGGAACCCGAGCTGATTCAGAAAGAGGAGGCTGCGAAGCAGACAGCCAAGCTCCTGTTGTACGTAATCGGGAGGGAGACAAGAGCTGTGGCCAGCATGATCGAGGCATCAGAGCTCATCTCGTCGAACAGACTCGTGGTACTGGTCCTACAGGACGTGTCTACCGGTAAATTCCCCGGGCCCGCTGAGGCCAAGGACCTGAACCGCGGACGTGCGTACTTGGCGGACGTCGCTGCGCGCCACGGCGTGCCTTTCTACAAGTCGGTGGAGGACGCGCTCTTGGAGGTGCCTCGCCTGCTCCGTTCCTCCTCCCGCGCGTCGTCGCGTCGCAACTCTGCCGCTTCCCTCAACAGCCACCATTCCTTGTGACTTTCCTTCTCAATTCTCTTTACAACAAAAAAACTAAATGCTATCAAAATTTCATCAGCTCATATGCACGTGAACCCGGTTCGCCAGGTATGTGATGCGCTTGTCAGTGGCCTCCAAAAACACGCGGATCCCGTCCTCGTTTTCGAACGCCCGCCCACAGCACGCGCAGTGCATGTCCCGTAGTGTCACTGCCTTCTGCCGACGCAGAGCCTTGACCTGACCCTCTCGCATCTCCACCGCCATCCACTCCTTCGGGTTCTTCTTCAAAACCATGGCTTCCTTCACCGTGCTCTGCCGCAGCTCCGCGATCCGCTCGAAGCACTGCTTTCGTACTGATAAATGCTCTGTTTGTGCTGCCTGCTTTTCCATCTCGCGAAGCCCATGAACCATTCTCTTCAGAACCTCATCTTCCACGATCTCAACTTTGCACAGGGCGCAGTGTCTATGCTTGTGTGCAAAGTTAACCTGGATCTCGCTGTTCATGATTGCACCAGCCAACATCAGTAGATTCTTCTCCGATTCAATTCTCTTTTGATGTACATTCTCCTCTTCTCTTCGAGCTTCCCACGCTTCGCGCGTCATTGTGGCCATGAAAGGGAATTTACTTTACTTTAAGTCACCATTACCCTCTAGTAAAACAAAGAAAACAATATTGTATTTCAGAATGACTTTTCTCCCCGTCGCCTATAAATAGCCTGCTTCCGCGATCCCAAATTTGCAATCTATGATGCTGAGGGGGGTCGTTCCTTTTTTGTGGGAAGGAGGAGGGATAGAGAGATCAAGATTTTTTTTAAAATAATAGGTTTATTTCACCTCTTTCATCTACAAAAAACCATATAACCCACCAGAGTGGTTTGGAGTCAGAGAGGGGGCGGACAGGCGCTGCGAAGACAAATATACCGTTATACATCGACAAAGCATTGATTCATATTCCTAATAAAAACCAATATTTTTGTAACTGCTTATTTTGAACGGAAAAACACTCTTCGGCTGGAGCAGGTGAAATTCAATCGGAGGCCTTGATGACGAGCCCAGAGGCCTTTGGTTCCTTCTTCGCGAGCCGAAAGTACGACTTGTACGCCAAGAAGGCTACCGGAAGAATGCCTGTGAGCCAGACAATTGCGGGCGTCGCGTTGTCGGGGTCCTCCAGCGCGTACACAGCCAAGGCAAATGACATGGTCCAGATCTGAAAGACTTGCAAAGCAAAAAGCATTCCGGACACGGCGTTGTGCGCGAAGGGGCTGAAGCGCAGCAAGCTGAACCCGAGAAAGAGAGCCAGCACCACGTTGATGATGGGTCTGGCCGTGGCTGCGAGCTCGACGTTGTTGATGACGGAAAACCCGATGGACAGGAAAGTCGTGGTGAACTCTGCGTGCCAGTCGTCGACGGTAAAGGGGCCAAGGAGGTCGGCGGGTGGGGGATTTGCCAAAATCGCACCGTATGGGTTGAACCAAAGAAAGCCTTTGAGGCCCTGAACTCTCGATACGTCTCCGCCCACCAGGCGGAGGTGCAGGAAGACCAGGCAATAGAGAACAATAAAGAGAAGGCCCAAAGGGATCATCACAGGCCTGTCCGCAGCGGCCTCCGAGAAGGCCGAGACCAGGACGCCCACTGTAGGGATCGCCAGCACGGTGACCGCGAGGAAGAGCAGGAGCCAGACTGCCTGGCCCAGGCGGTGCCACGCCGCGAATCGCCACGAGGTTTGTGTCCAGGCCTGCCATTCCGCCTTGTTCTCGGCCGACCGGTCGCCCTTCTCCAGCGGGTTGTTGCCCTTGTATCGTGACTTTGAGGTCTGACCGAGGCCGTGCTTGTTCAGCCACACCTTGCGGTTCTGGATGTGCTTGTAGATGCTCGAGAAAAAGAGCACGCTGACGAGCGCGCTCCAGCCCACGGCGGCGTAGAATATGAAGCGAAAGTCGATCACTACATCGAACGCCGTCTCGAGAGAGGCGATGTTTCCGCTGAGGGAGCTCAGTGTGTCCTTCGCCTGGCCCAGCCATGAGCCTTGTATAAAGTCGATGCGGAACGCGAAGGATGCGACCTGGAGCGTCTGCACGAGGATCGTCAGGAGGACCAGCGCGATCGGCACGAGCGAGATGTTCGTGTAGCCCGCGAACGCTTTTTCCGTGAGGAGCTCTTCCAGGTCCTTTTCCTTTTCCGCGGGATCTTCCAGGTCCACGTCCAGTGATTTGTTTGAGAAGACCGACCTGCTCGAGAAGAGCGACCTGGTTGAGAAGAGCTTGGGTTTGTAGAGCCACTTGCTGGACGGCGTGTCTGGTCGAATTTCCTCTTCAGATTTGTTCTTGGATTGAATTTTGGGAGCCGGAAGAAACTGCATCATTTTCGCGTCTGCCGAGGTCGTCCAGAGACGCCCCTGGCCTGCGACGCAATACAACACCGCCTTGGCATGCGCGGTGATCGTCTGTAGGATTTTACCGGTTTTGACGTCCCACTCCCGCGCCGTCACGTCGTACCCTGCAGTCAGTAGCCTCGAGCAGTCCTCATTCAGGCCGACCCACCGCACTGTGTCGGTGTGGCCTTCAAAGCTCTGTACCACTTGGTTTTCGGAGATGTCCCATTCTCGTGCCTTGCAATCCTTGCATCCCGTGAACAGCCTGGATGAGTCCCGCGAGATGGCCACACTCCACACAAAGTCGGGGTGGTCGAATGTCTTCAATAGAGTGCCCTTCGAGAAGGACCACATCTTGACCGTCTTGTCCGCGCTACCGCTGAATATCCACCGCTCGTCCAGGCTGCATTTTACGCTCCACACGATACCGTCGTGCCCGCGCAACTCCGCCACCGTGGTTTGGTTTGAAAGGTCCCACTTGCGCAGCGAAAAGTCCCTCGACCCAGTTACTAGGAAACGGCCATTCGAAGTTAGATCCAGACACCGTACTCCAGGGTCTTGGCCACTGTGGCCCACAAACGTGCCCTCGCACAGCCCAGTTTTTGTATCCCAGCGCTTAGCCGTGCCGTCGCGCGATCCTGTTACTAGGACTTCGTTGCCGTTCACCAGTGCCAAGCCGCACGCCCACACCGAGTCGCTGTGCCCAATGAACTCCAGGACGACCTGCCCTGTGTGTCTATTCCATTTCTTTGTGGTTTGGTCGTCTCCTGTCGAAAACACGTGTGTACCGTCAGATGAGAGGACAAGGGAAGTGACACTCTTCACATGGCCTTGAGAAGGAAGTCGGCACAGCTGCTTCCATACTGGTAAACTCTGCACACCCTCCATCGCGACGAGATCAAGCGCACACTTTAAAAACCACCTTTATTTTTGTGTGTCGACACAACAAAAAATAAAAGAATATATTAATGTGAGGATGAATTGATTTTTGATCTCATTTCCTCGTGAATTTTGTCTGGATTTTGAACTAATACTGAATTTTGATCCCGCCGAAAAAAGCAAGAGCCAGTGCGAATGAAGAATGAAGGAAAGTTAAGCATAGGGCATTGGGCTGGAAACGCCGCGGTACAATAGAAAGGTAGCCACGGGAGTCATGCCCGAAGCCAACCAAAACCAAAGGGCTATGGCGAGCAACCAAGGCTGGCCATCTCCAGTCGGCAAAGGCTGACCCTGGTCGTTATAATACTTGCTCTTTTGCGAAACAGCAGCCCACATGGTAATTGGTCCTATTGCACCTGCAGTCCCATAGCCCTGAAGCACGCAGCCGAAGATCTTGCTAAAATTCTGGGCACCGAAGACCTGCAGAGAGCTGAGCGAGAGCAAGACCTTGGTGCCAGCAAATGCAATGGCGAGGAAGAGCTCCATAACGATAAAGACCACAACGTCGAGCTGAAAAAATACCACACATCCCAAGCCAGTCACCCCAATAAACTGCAACACGCCAAAGAGAAGAAAGAGGCGTTGTAGAGGGATCTTGTCGGCCACTTGGCCCACGATAAGCCGTGTGAGCGCGTAAAATACGAAGAAAAGAAAAGAGACAAGACTCTGTGTGCTCACGGAGGAGTCAAAGTAGGAAACGAGGAGTGGCGTCATCACAAGCTTGGCTCCAAAGCCCGGGTAAAGGAACAAGAAGAACCCGAAAACGAGCTGGAGGTATTGCTTGGTTTTCAACATTTCTGAAAGGGGGATAACCTCCTTTGAACTTGTTTCTTTTTCTTCCTTCGCAATGGCTGAACCCTTTGTAGACTCCAAGAACCCCTCTTCTTCTTCAGAATCTTGATCTTGAGATTTTGAACTGGGAAATGAGACCCAGTTATCCAACGGCTTGTGTAGGAAAATGATTGTGGGCCCAGACAGGCAAACCATCAAAATGCACAGCGTATACAAACTCCCGGGAACACCAACCCAGTCAATCAACGCCGGTGTCGCGTACGCAAAGATTGCAGGCCACAGCCCAGAAATGAAACCAACATATCCGGCACCCAGGCCCGGTCGCCCAATTTCTCGGAACCACTGAATTGTGAAAATGTTCATTACACTTACCAACAGGCCGAAGCCGAGACCGTTCAGCACTCCGAAACCTACCCACAGGAGCCAGCCCTTCGTCGCTGAGATGCCTACGGCTGTCAGGCATATGCCGATGCTCGAGAGAAAAATCCCCGCAAAAACGGCGAGTTGTACGCCCCAGGTTTTATAAGTGACCAGGGGACCCGCAAACACGGTCATTATGGTGACTAGGAAGATACAAAGCGACGAGATGAAGGTTGCAATCCCATCCTTGAAGGAAAGTTCGTTTAGAGAAGTGACGTTGTAGGTTTCTAGTTGTACGGGGAGGACCCACGCTTGCCAGCCGTACAGCAGGGGAATAAAGCTTGACAAGAAGAAAACTACAGGTACAATGACCAGTGCAACATATTTCTCCTTCGATGAATCCCATTTAAAACCCATTGCGGTTTACGATACTCTCACATCGATTCAAAGAAATTCTAGCTTAAAAAAAGGTTTTCTGTGATAATTTTTCTTTCAGGTCGGCCTCCTCTTTCGGAATCTCCTGTGAATGATTTGCTTTTTTGGAATTGGATTTTTTGAGAAAGAATGATACTTTTATTTCGATTCAAAGAAATTCCACATTTGGGAATAGGTATTTAAGGATTACTTTGTTGAGGAAGATTTAGTCGGCTTTTGCAGAATCGGCTGGCGAAGATTCAGATGAGATCGGCTCGGTGACCGAGACAGAGTTCCCCTCCGCTTTCTCAGCAGGAAAGCAGGTGAGGTCCGGGTTGTGCCAAAATTTGCAACTGAGACCCCACTTGCACTTTCCCGTCTTTTCATAGGTATAGCAAGGCCCCCTCTGCTTCTTCCGCTCGAGTGCCCTTTTTTTTGGCGGTCTCGGGCCATCCTTCTTCTTGCGAGCATACTTGGAACGTTGTTCCTTAATCTCCTCAGGAGACTTTTTCTTGGGCCACTCATAGTCGCTCCTTCGGAAACGCGCCACCAACTCAATGTGGTTGGTGTGCGGGAAGAGGTCCACGGGAGTGGCCTCGACGGGGATAAACCCATTACCCGGAAGCTTGCGATTGGGGGACTTGCAGAGCAAGATAGCCTGGTCCACAAACGCATTGGTGGGATCGCACGCGATGTAGACGAGTTGGTCGATCTGCGGGCACATGCGCAGCGCTTTGATGACGTCCGGGTGCAGGCCATTGCGCGGCGGATCAACGACAGCGAGAATACGTGCACCTTGGTTGAGCGCACTCTGGAGTTTCTGCTTCGCCTGCTCGGCCTCCTGCTTCTCTTGGGCTTTTATTGTTTTGTTGGATATCATCTGCTCGTCGAGTTTGCGCCTCTTCTCCGGGCGCATGTTATTCTGCAGCATATCGCTAAGGACGAGCTCACAGGGGGCCGCCACGAAGGCCGCATTGGTCACCTGATTCCGAGCCGCGTTCAGGCGTGCGTCCTGGACAGCGCTGGGCACGATCTCAACGCCCACCACAAGGTCTGCCAGGCCGGCGAGCGCCATGCCAATAACGCCTGTCCCGCAGCACAGGTCCAGAATCACCAACTTTTCCGCCTGCATCTCCTTTTTGCTCTCGGCCACGATGCGCTTGACCTCGTCGAAGAGGACCTCAGCACCCATGGTGTTGACCTGGAAGAAGGCCTGCGGAGATATCTGAAAGTTGAGATTACCCAGTGTCTCTGTGACCTCGCTCACGCCGTGCAGGAGCTCCGGCGCCGGGTCCTTCCCGATCACCGGGACGGACAGTCCGTTGTAGCGCTGGGCGTAGAAGCTGACTACGGGCATCTTTTCGAAAAGCACACCAGGCCCGCACAGGAGTTCCTTGGCTCGCTCTACCTCAGCCTGTACCTGGGCCACGGTCTGATCGGCCTCGAGAAAGGCGTCCGCGTAGCGCAGCAGCACCATCATCTGGTTGTGGCGCTCCGAGTGCCGCAGCATGACCTCCCGCCATACGCCCGTCTTTTTCACCCCTTGATTGCTCCACGGCTTGCAGCTTGAGTTTGCGAAGAAGTCCGCATTCAGCTTGGCTGTCAAGCGCTTCATGGGCAGCGATACATGCGTGCAGTCTTGGATTGTGGCCACAGCGTTGCCACTCTCAAATCCACCCACTCGAAAACCCGCCACTGCCTGCATCCTGTCCTGCGTGGAGAACCCCACGGTGAGCTCCACCTTGTTGCGATACCCCGTCTGCTGTGGCGCGGCAAGGATGCGGTTTACCTTGCACATCGCGCCCTGCACGTCTCCAATGACTGTCTCCTTGCGCTGCCGTTCCTCCTCCGCGTCGCGATCCTTCCGCGCCTGCAGCTCCTCCGCGGACATCTTGGCCTCGTCAGCCTTCATCTTTGCCCGCTCCTCGTCAGACAGCCGATAAAACATCGACCCAAATAGCGATGAATTCAGACCCTTGCTCATCCACTCAGGCTGCACCTCCAGGTCGTACCCCGATTTGTACTCCCCGCGGCGGGCCTTGCGTGTGACCTTTTTCAGAGCGTGACAGATGTTTTTTTGCTTAGTCTGTAGCTGCTCCTCGTATTTTATACGCCACAACGGTATCGTCTTGTCGCGAATGTCTACGCTAGCAAAGTCCGTCACGTCGGAGGACACATTTTTCTTGTCGTGTTTGCTCGAGCAGAACGGCATTTGGGACACTGCCAGTGGTTCTCCGTTTGGCTGCTTGAAGCCTTGCAACACTTTTTCTGCTTTTTCCAGGTCCTCTTCGCTCTCGAACATCACCACGCCAAACGCCATGGGCGGGTGCTTGTCGATTTTTTTGAAGGCCAGATTTTGGGAGCTCAGGATCTTTTCTATATACTTGGAGTCGCTGAATTTTTTCAGATTTTTAATGTTCAATCGAAGACCCGTGCTAGCCATCGTTTAAGTCTTGATTAAGAGCACAAAACGCGAAAATTCAGGCGAAAGACCTTTTGGTTGGCAGCGGTCAAAGATGAGCTAGAGAGGGTAGAAGATGGTGGTCTCTGATAGAAGAAGCAGGGTTCTCCTCACACTATCCTACTGGATCCTCAGCTCTGGACTCACTCTCTACAACAAATGGCTCTTCAATTCATGGGGCTTCTCGTTCCCGATCCTTCTCATCATTCTGACCAATACGGTGAATTTTATACTGAGTTGGATATGGTTGCAGACTACATGCTGGCACTCCCCATTGGAAGTACGCCGCTTCCGCTCCTTCAAACACAGGGTGCACCGATCCCAGGCCTTTTGGCGGTTCATGGTGCCCATCGGGGTGCTATCCGGGCTAGAGATCGCACTTTCGAACATGAGCCTCATGGAGATTAGCGTGTCCTTCCATACCATGGTGCAGGCGTCGAAGCCGGCCTTTGTTTTCTTCTGGAGCGTGCTGTTCCGCCTACAGCCCCTGGACCGCGGTTTACTAGCGGCTGTCTTCTTGATTGTAGGTGGTGTAATGGTGGTGGCTGTGTCGAAGCTGGAAGACTCGCCTGGCCCAGAGCCTGACGACTCTTCCGCTCGAATACTCGGAAATTCTTCAACTTCCCAAGAGAGGAACGGCCTCATCCTGATGCTGGTGTCGGCGTTCCTCAGCGGCGGTCGCTGGGCCACCACTGAACTCCTCTTAAGGGATGGCGCGCTGTCCGCATTGAATTTCCAGTCCTTGCCTTCCGAAGACGAGGATGACGAGAATACCTTTATCGCGCTACAAGAAGCCGATGTGCCGTCGTACTCCACACCTGAGCCATCTACATCTGTACCCTCAAATTTTCGCCGCCAAGCGCCCTCCCTGGAGAGCATTCATCTCGAAGACACCCCTGCCGACCAATCGGAACAGAACAACTCCCCAGCCAAGAACCAGGGCCTGCCGCCCATCCAGCTGCTGCACTTGATATCGCCTGTCTGCATCGTCTGCCTTCTGCCATTATTCCTCATCTTTGAGCTCCCAACTATTCACGACCTGCTCAAAACCAGTGTGGCCTGGAAGCTAAGTACCTCACTGCTGATCGTGACATGCAGCGTCATTGCGCTCTGCCTGATCATGGTCGAGTTCTACTTTATCAAAAAGATGAGCAGCCTCACGCTCTCCATCGTGGCCATCTTCAAGGAGATTATTTTGGTCTTGATCTCCTCAATGCTATTTGCGACAAAGGTGTCGCTTCTTGCGGGCATCGGTTTTCTAATCACTCTCACGGGTGGTTTCTACTACCAATTTCAACGCCACAATGCGAAAGACCCCAAAGAGGGGGTTTCTACTCTCAATGAACTCTCGAATGCCGTCGAGCTTTCCGATGTGCAGTTGGCATCCACCTGACTTGACTTTGACCCAGAACATCTTACAGATCCAGGGCTTCAGGAAGGATAGCAGGGACCGTCTGGTGCACCTGAACGTGGAGAAGGACGACGTGCACGCTGCGATCGGCCAGGATAACGCGTTGATCCGGCGGATGCTCTCTGGGGAAAAGCCCGGCCGCACTGGCCCCAACTTGTATGAGGTTAAGAGTTGAGAGAGGCTTTGCTTTTCTCATCTTGGAGTGATGGACAAAACGCAACAAACCTATCTAACGGATAAGGAGACTATTCATTACTAACCCTAACCCACAGATTATGATGAGGAATGATAATCTCTTTCTTTTCAATGTATTCATTAGCT
>JACKZZ010006003.1_pt1 | contig 26999 bp, 39 predicted proteins | sample 8027871 | NCBI WGS metagenome assembly JACKZZ01 (sample SAMN15724774, study PRJNA655200) | protist metagenome | isolation source: fluorescence activated cell sorting (FACS) single amplified genomes of... | place: USA: West Boothbay Harbor, Gulf of Maine | collected 2000-07-19 | reverse complement strand
TTTGATGATTGGTGTAAAAACATAAGAATAGCATCATGGATGCGGAAAGGACAACATAAGTTATGATAGCAGAAACAATTAATTTAGTTGGAGAATTTATAAGTTTACCAACTAACAACGACAAATGGTATGAAGAATACAAAAAAGGTGAGAAGTTTGCTTTATCTATAAAAAAGAAAAACGCATTACCTTTAAAAGACATTTATAAAAAAATGTATGAAGATGGAATACATTATGTATCACTACATTTTGAAGGTGGTCATGATGAAGGTGGTTTTGATGGAGATTTTTTATTTCAAGATAAAGATAAAAATGTAATCAAAGTTAAAGATATTAATAAATATGCTCCAACAGGTTGGATTGTTAACTACATTCCTTTAGAGTACACCTGTACAAAAGGTAAAGACAAAATCACTCAAGTATTTGAACATACACAAACTAACTATTCTGAAGTTAAATTAACTGAAGCTTGGTTAATGAACAAATGGTATGATTTTGGATTCTTAGAAGAATGGGGATCATTTGCATTTGAAGGTCATGTTCATGGTGATGTTATTGTATCAACAAAAGATGGATCATATAATGTTGATGCCAATGAAACATTTGAACAATATGAAAGCAAAGACTTCGAAGGGAAAATGTTTGATGACTAAAAAAGAACTAAAAGAATATATGAATTGGGTTAATAGTTTTGCTAATCAAAAAATTATTACCAATAAAACAACTAAACCAAAAAAGAAAGGTAAAAATGAAACCAATAAGAAGCAATGAACTAAACTACATTGATACACTTATACATGATAAGTTTAGAAATAGAAGACAAAACATTGAGTCAGAAATAGAAGCTGCTACTCAAAAACAAACTGATAAAAATTATAAATTGTTTGTTGAAAAGTTAGGTCTTAAAGCTGAAATTAAAGCTTTCAAAGAAGCAGAAGATAAACTTAAAAAGTTTGTTTCTCAAAAAGAATCTTATGAAGCTAAATTGTTTGCAGCTAAACAAACAGCAGCTGGTAAGCTTGAGTCTAAATTAAACTCATGGTCTTCTATAAGAGGATGGAAAGGTAACTATAATGATACAATGTCTATAGAAATTAAAGATTATAATAATATAGAACATTATTTAACTAAAGCTTGTAAGCAAGAAACTAAACAAGCAGTAGAAAAACTACCTAAATTTAAAGTAAAACATGATTTAGATTTACTTGAAGAACAAGCTAAAAATGTTTTATATTCTGGTAGAGATATAAAAGATGTATGGAATCATTTAGGTCAAACATTTAAAACTTCTGGTATACCAGTAGCTGCACCTAAACAATTCTTACAATTAGAAAGTAAGTAATATGGATATAGATAATGAAATAAATTATCTAGCTGAAACTGATACTACCTTTGCTGAACATATGGCAGAGGTAGAATATCAGCGAGATATGATAAAACATTACAAAGGAAGTTATGTAAATCAATCTGATGTAGCTGTGTCAAAAGCTATAGAAAATTTTTACGCTTCCGAAAGTTATGTTAATTCAATTAAAACAATTAATGCTCTCAATATAGATCTTCTTAAATTAAAAAATAAAAGAAGAACTTCCGAAATGAAAATTGAAATATGGAGAACATTAGAAGCATCAAGAAGGAAAGGTAATATATAATGTCAGAAAATAGTGAACTATATTTTTTTATAGGATTAAGAATAAAACAAGCTAGAACTAATACATTTGGTCATAGACTTATGACTCAAACTGAATTAGCTAAAGCACTTAATGTTTCGTTTCAACAAATTCAAAAATATGAAAAAGCAACTAATAAAATAAGTATAGAAAAGCTAGATAAAATAGCTCAATATACTAAAAAACCATTAGCTTATTTTCTTCCACATACAGTTGTAGATAGTACTACTATATCTGGTTGACAGCTACCGAAATATACATATACCTAGTAATTATGACAAATAAGGCACTAGGTGAACAATTTCATAATCAAGTAATACCCCAATTTGTAGCAATAAGAAAACAAATGGGTATCTCTCAATTAGAAATGGATGAAATATTAGGAGTAGCTAAAGGACTTGTATCAAAATGGGAGTGTGGTATAAGAAAACCAAGTGGCTGGTTATTCTGTTGTTGGGCAGAAGCACTAGATGCCGAAATTGTAATTAAAAAAAAAGAGGTAAAACATGACAGTTAATCCAGACTTAAATCCTGGTGATATAACAAATGATCCTATTGTAAATATAGTAGTCAAGAAAATTCTTGATAGACATATACAAGGTATGGAGAAATTTGGTAAGACTATGTCTAATAACAAAAGACCTATGTCAGAATGGGTAGATGAAACAATCGAAGAACTTCTAGATGCTGTTCACTATTTAACTAAGATGAAATCTATGTTTCAAGAATTTGATACAGATTCAGATAAAGTTAAAACAGCTCTTAAAAGTTTAGAACAAGGAAAGACATCTACACATGAAAAAACAGAAACCCAAAGTTGAAGTAGACTACACACCTTATCACGTTAGACAACAAGCATGGTATATGTCATTGCTTAAATTCTATAAAACTATTGAGTATGATGATAAAGTATATACAGACTTTGCTACTAAATTGTTTTCAAATAAAATAGATTCAAAAATATTAAAACAATTAGATAGTCTTAGAAGAAAACACAATCAACAAGAAAAAAAGAAATGGGAAGATATAAAACGAAAGGGTGCAACTCGTGTAGGTTTAAGCTTCCGAAATATATACAGGAGTAAAGATGGCAGAACAAGATGAAACAATACAAGAAATACAATCCAAAAATAAACATAATTCTTTACAACAAAAAAGAATGCAAACAATTATACAAGTTGCAGGTCTTTTAGGTATTGAAGAATTAAAATATATTAACAATGAAATAGGTGATATGATTGCAGATGTTGAAAGGAAAATAAATGAATAAAGATTTTGATCGTAAGACAGGCATTGGTGGATCAGATGCCACCAGGCTTTACAATGGTGATTGGCACGATTTGTATTTAGAAAAAATTGGAGAGAAAGAAGGAGATGATCTCTCAAATGTTTTACCAGTACAAATGGGAGTACATACTGAAGACTTTAACATACGTTGGTTTGAAAAACAAACAGGTATTAAAGTTGTAGGTGAACAAGTATTTATTAAATCTAAAAAATATCCATTTATGTATTGCAATATAGATGGTGTCCTCAAAGAAAAAAAAGCATTGCTAGAATGTAAGCATACCAACGCTTTTACTAATGAAATCAAAACAGCAGAAAAATACAAAGCTCAAATACAACATTACCTAATGATATATGGTGCAGACAAAATGTATTTATCTATGTTCTTTGGTAATATGAAATGGGGACTAGCTGAAGTACTTCCAGATAAAACATTTCAAAATCAATTAGAATCTGCTGAAATATTGTTTTGGCATTTAGTACAAACCAAAACACCACCACCAGATTTTGTTGACTTTAATAACTTTAACGAACAGATAAAGGAGCATAACAATGGTAGAGAAATTATACCCTTACTCACCAGGCAGTCAAAAAGTTGATACTTCAATAGAAGCTGCCGAACTATTAAAGGAAGGCGCTGATACTATAAGAGCTAAAGTATTCAATGTTATTACAAACAAAGGTAACTTTGGAGCAACAGCAGATGAAGTAGCTGACCTATTAGGTTTGTCTTCATTCACTGTAAGACCAAGAGTAACTGAACTATATAAACAAGATAAGATAGAAAGAAAAGATAAACGTAAAAATGCTAGTAAACGTTCTGCATATGTTTATGTAGTAAGTAAAACTCATATTAATAATCAATACACACAGAAAGGTATATAATGAGAACAGGAAAAGAAGAAAACTTTTGGATATGGGATCAAGTAAAAAATACTAATCCTAAATACACAAAAGCATTTACTAAGTTTGGTGGTAAAGAACTAACTACTATAGATCCAATGTATCAGATACAAGTTATGACTGGTATGTTTGGTCCAGTAGGTTTAGGTTGGGCTTATCATGTTGACTATACATACACAGATAAAAATGTGTTTGCAGAAGTAACAATAAGATACAGAAAAGAACCTAGCTTAGAATGGAATCAATTTGGCCCAGTATCTTCAGTACAAGCATTGTACAAAAAGAATGGTGGACTAGATGATGAAGCACCAAAGAAAGCAATGACAGATGCTATGACCAAAGGTTTTAGTCATCTTGGTATCAGTGCTGATGTGTTTCTTGGTTTATTTGATAACAACAAATATGTACAAGAAATGAAAGCTAAGTTTGATGCTAAACCAACTAACATAACTGTAATAAACACAAAGGAGTTAAACAATGCTAAACAAAGTAATGTTGATAGGAAGACTGGGAGCAGACCCGGAAATAAAGCAAACTAAAAAAGGTGAGTCTTTTGCTAATCTATCTTTAGCTACTAATAAAAAGTACAAGACTAAAGATGGTGAATGGCAAGAAAAAACTACATGGCATAAAATTGTAGTATGGGATCCAAGACTTGCAGATAACATGCAAAAGTATGCCAAGAGTGGAACTCAATTATTTGTTGAAGGTGAATTAGAAACTAGACAATTTAAAGATTCTAATGATCAAAACAGAATTGTAACTGAGGTTGTTATACCTCGATTTACAGGAAGCATTAAAATGGTTGGCGACAAACCGTCTGGCACTAAGACAGCAGGGAATATCCCAGCATCTGGTTCAGATGATTTTGATGACCAGTTTTAATAGGTTAAGTTAATTTACCTTTTAATAATTAACACGTAGTATGTAACTACATCTGTTGTGAACTGTAGGCGTATGAATATTTTGAATTGATTGCGCCTACAGATATAAAATTTGTGACGACAAATAGGTAAGCTAGAACCTGTATATAAGTAATGTACTAAGTCTTATAGCTAAAGTCCTGCTGCTGATTAAAATCCGACTAGTCGAAGTCGTTAACTCATATCGACTGCTTGACAGAAGTGTGTCAATAAATAAGCATCAGGTATTCCAGTAAGGTTAAATAATGATATACACCTGTCATGGTTCATTATACTTGGTGCTTACTTTTTTTTATGTGAGGTGTGAGCTTCCGAATTTCATAATAACCTTACCTTATGAAAACAATAATATGTTTAAAAGATATATTTAAATTAAGAAAAGTATCTAACAAAGAAGTAATAAATCTATTTGATAATATTGCTGATACTGTAACTATTGATTTACTTAAAGGAAGTAACATAGATGCAGCTCAAGTTGCTTTGGTATCTAATGTAATGCAGATAGCATCTAACTATAATAATAAGAAATTTGCTATAGATCTTCTTCAAGGAGCTTTAGCTGAGCTAGAATCAGATCATTTTGTTGAAACAGGCAATAAACTGTCATAGAGCCACGCACACAGCCTTTATATATATTATGCCCAATGATACCGAATGTAGTCTATTTAGCTATCCTGTGGCTTCTCAGAGCCTTTTAAATGGTCTAAATTAGCTACTCCATTAAAATAATTGTACATATACGGTACAGCTCTACAATCATGAGCTTTTCGCATAGACTTCTGTTGATTTTTAAATTCAATAGCTTTCTTTTCAGATTCAAATATTATATTTGTAAAAATCTTATAAAGATTATCTTGCTTCCAAATAACACACCACATTAATTACCTCTAACAGAATCTATAAAATTGTAAACTCTACCAAATTGTTTATCAATAGACATCAAATCAGATTGGATCATGGTTACTGTTAATTGAAGTTCTATTAGTGTGATCAATGTCCAGGTAGCTAAACTTAATAAAATTGTACCTAGCAATCCTATTAATATTGTATTAGTTTTTCTTGTCATTTGCTGCCACCAATATAACCACCAATAACACCAATTAATCCTGTAACCGACATCTTCATAAGTGTAATTACAGATTCATCTACAGGTCTATTTTCTTCTAATGCTACAATATAATCTCCAATAATAATAGTAGCTAATAAGATTAGAACACCAGTTGTAATTAATAAAACTACAATGTCTTTAAAATTTTTAATCATTTTTTTCTCATAATGTCAGCACCCTTTAATCCATAGATTGCAGATACCACACCAATAAAAATTGCTTGATACCAATAAGGTAGGTTTTTAAAATACTCAAAAAATAAATCTAGTTTATTACGTATTTCTGGATCGTCAGAAAAAACAGACCAACCCAATAAAAGCATAGGCAAAGATACAAGCACCAATACAAATTCGTCTTTCCAACCGTTATCATTGCTCTCAATAATTTTCGCTTTATATTCAAGTTCACCACTGCTCATCTTTTCAGCATGACGCATTTGTGCATCAGCCATTAACATTTTTGTTTGCTGTTTTTTTTTATATACATGAGAACCAGCACTCATTGCAAGTTTTATTGCGCTTAACCACATATTAATATTTCCACACGTTAGGTCTTACTACATACTTCTGATCAACATCTACAGTTAACCAATCAAGATGAGTAAATGATTTTGCTATTCCAATACCTGTAGGTTTTGGATTCCAATGCAAAGCAAAGTCTAGCAGCTCATATTGTTTCTGTGGTGATGTTGCTATGTCAACAGCAAACCCAGTAGTATGAGGACCACTGTCACCAGTAGAACTAACTTTACTATTATGTTCTGTACATCTGTATGCTGAATTAATTGTAACACCTTCTTGAATATAATTACGCCATGCCTGGCAAAAGTCTAAAACTATTTCAGAAATTTTTAATTTGTTGCAACATTTACATTTAAACTCGTTGCTACTAAAATTATTATATTTAGCAAAATTTGTACCATCAGTTATCATATGTTTTCTCTAGCCTATCCATAGATATAAATTGACTTTCTTGTATATGGTTGTCCCAGATACCGAGTTCAACTATACCCCAAGACCATCCAGTTAAATTCATCTTAGCATAATCTTCTACATGGTCATGTGGCAACGCACATCCAACATTAACTATTCTAACATAATTTTTATCTCCAATCTTTGGAGCTTTCCAATCTCTAAATTTATGAGTGTGTCCAAAAACAATATCATTAGTAGCATCATTTGCTACTTGTACTTCACAGTTTTTACCACCATACTCTTTACCCATTATGTTTAATGGACAATGAGTAAACAATACACCACCTATATTTTTAAAAGCACCATACTGAGATCGTTTCCATTTACGATTATCAAAAGAATCATGTAATTCTTTTTTCATCATACCTGCTATCTCTGGAATATTTTCTTCAAATCTATAAACTCTTTCTTCATGATTACCGAATGTAACATGTCTAGGTATTAAATCATTATCAATATGTTTATCTAATAAATCTATAGAACTACGCAATGATTCTATGTCCATCATATAAGCATCTTTAAGCTTACCTGCTTGTGTACTATTTTTTTGAAAAAAACTTAGACTATCAAAAGAAGCCCAGTCACCTATTTGGATAATGTAATCTGGTTTAACAGATTTAATATATTTACCTATCCATTTAAAACGATCTTGTTTTATATGAGGACTATCATGAGCATCCCCAATAACTATTATTCTATGACCTTTAAACATTTTCTATTTCCTTACACAAAAATTTAGTTGCTAATCTAAATTGATTAACATCTTCTGTTTTCTGTTGTGCAAGAAAAGTAGTACTATAATTGTGAGCTTCAACAACGCACTCATTCCATGAGTTATATAATGTAGGACTTTGTATTGGTGGGCCACATTGATTGCTAGTAAATGTACAAACCCATATTACTAATATGAATTTCATTTAAAATTAAAATACCCAATAACACCTACTGCAAGACTACCTAAAACAACAAGTACTTTAACTATTCCTTTTCCAGTAGAAACATGATCACTTAATTGTTCTACTTTTTTTTCAAGTCTTTCAATAGATGTTAAAATATTATTCATTCTTTCAGCACATAGTTTTTCATGTGATGAAAGTCTTACACCAGTAGCTACTTCGTTATATTGTTTTGGTGTAATCTTTTTTCTAGGCATTATTCTTCAATTAAATCCCAAGAAGTTGTTTCTTCATTCCAAGTATATCTTTCTCCATCATCTGGATAAGCAACTGGTGCTTCCCAAAGACAAGTAGTTTCGTTTAATGTCCAACTATTAAAAGGTTTAGGTGCTATGAAAGCATCTTTATCTTCGTCATAAGTAAAACCAATACCTGCATAATTTTTTCTTAAAGGTGTGCCACCTAAACTATGAACACCACCATAAGTATTGTAAGAAGTTTGTACCCAAGTACCTGCTTCTGTTTCTACTACATTATCTATAAATTCTTGTTCAGCTACTATTACTTTAGTAACTATTCCGTCTTTAACTTTTGCAAAATGTGCCATTATATTTGATACCTCACTATTACTATTCCAGAACCACCATTTCCTCCTCTAGTAGTATAAGGTTCTGAGCTTGCACCTCCACCTCCTCCACCAGTATTTGTAGTTCCTGCGTCTCCGTTATCTGGATAAGAAGATGTACTTCCTGAAGTTCCTCCTCCACCAGTTCCACCTAATCCTTGTGTTCCACCATTATAAGTACCACCTCCACCTCCACCTGCTCTTGTTACAGATGAACCAGTTATAGATGAAGCAACACCATTTCCACCATTTCCTCCTTTAGTAGAAGTTCCGTCAACACCTTCAGCAGAAGCACCACCTCCACCTCCAGAACCATAATTAGGAATTGACGCAGTTCTATCTCCTCCTGCATAACCTTGACCAGATGTACCTGCTCCTCCAACTCCACCAGTATCCATACCACCACCACCAGAACCTCCAGAAGCACCACTACTTGCATTACCACCACCTCCACCTCCGAGTGAAGTAATTGAATCAAAAACTGAATTATAACCATTAACAGTACTTTGACCATAACCTGCTGATGTAGATGGAGCACCTCCACCAACTATTACTGTTTTATTTCCAGTTGATAAAGTTAAAGCACTTTCAGCACTTGCACCTCCACCAGATTGTTCTCCAGTTACAGAAGAACGATAACCTCCTGCTCCTCCTCCACCACCATAGGCAGCAGCACCTGCACCACCACCTGCAATAACTAAATATTGTACAGATAAATTAGAAATAGTATTTGTAAATGTACCAGATGATGTAAAGGTATGAATACGATAACCACCAGAGTTTGATACTGTTCCACCACTAGGTAAAGTTGTAACTGTTTTATTTACTGTGCCAGATGATTTAGCATCTGAATTTGTTACTTTAATTCCAATAACTGTACTTGATGATTGACCATAAATTGCACTTGGTATAGCAACTGTAGCAGTTGTATTATTTGTTGGTGTTACAGTTACAGTAGAAGCCGAACCTCCACTTGGTGTAAAACTTACAATTAAATTTGCACTTAAAAATTCAGTACCAGTTAATGTTAAATTTCCTGCTGTTGCATTATAAATATTTCCAGTAATACTATCTAATGTTGGTGCAACTCTAACAACTTTTAAAAAAGAACTTTCTAAAACTGAATATATTTTTAATTCTTCATTTCCAGTATCATACCACAAATCACCTTCTTGTGGAGAAGATGGAGCATTAGCTGATTTAACTACTTTAACTTGATTAGATAATCTAGCGTCTGGTAGTGTACCTGTAGTTAATGAACTTGCGTTATCACTTGGTGGAACATTATCTAATGCTGTTGATACTACATCTCCTGTTGCATCAAGTAAATCAGATATATTTCTTGCTTTAGTCATTGAGGATTACTCCTCACTAGGTGGTGTATAACCAGTTAATGCAGTTGCTTCAGCTTGTGTTAATCCCAAGTCTAATAGTTTAGTGTTACCACTTGCTTGGTCTGTAGCTTTTTGCGTTTTAACATTTTCTTCTGCTGTTTTTTTTGCTTCTTCATTAGCAACAAAAGTTTCTCTTTCAGTTATTTCTTCTGCTGTCATTTCTATTACTTCGCCATTTACTAATTTTTTCATATATATATTACTCCTTAATTATTATGATGTTTTGTATCCATAAATAGCAATGCTATTAATTTGAATAGTTCCAGTACCATGTGCAATTCTAATTTTATCAACTGCTGTTGTAGAGTTCCAATATGCACTTGTATTTACCACCATCCAAGTTGAAGCATGGTCTTTACAAAATCTTTGTGCATGAAGATAAGTAGGTGTTCCAGTATTTCTTGCATTAACTAAATCAATAACTGTAGAATTTTTAAATGAACCATCTCCACTCCAACCTATTCTAATTAGACTATCACCAGTAGAACCATGACCACCAGCAGAACCATTTCCAACATAACTACCTTGCCAAACATAATTAGTACCAGTATCTATTCCACCAGTACCACCTAAAAGTACATTAAAAGTATTTCCACTTGAAGTACCAGTTTCCACAACAATAATTTTATAATGGTCATAGTCATTTGTAAAATATCCAGAATAATCTGCATAGGCAGTTCCTGGATTATATTCAGTTGATGTTTCATATAATTTTACAAAGTCACTTGATACTGTTCCCCAACTAGGATTTGCACCAGTACCACCAGTTTGTAAAACTTGACCAGAAGTTCCTGCACCAAGTCTTTGCAGACCAGAGCCATCTCTATAAACCAAATCACCTTGAGTAGTTAATGTTGTTGTTAAATCTGTTCCATCAGTACCATCAGTACCTGCTTGAGACATTTGTTCAAAGTAAGTAGTATCGGTTGGAAGGTTACCTGTACTTGCTAATATACAAATGTATGACGAACCATTGTATTCTACAACGTCATCTACAACATAAGCAATACCACCTGCGTATGTACCTTTCCAGTTAAATTTTATTGAACCTAAATTTATTGTTGCCATATCACTCCTTTTTAAATTAATTTAATTAACAATCTACGCACATTATATAGTAGATATTAAATTACCATTAGTATTAATACTAAAGGTAAATCCACTAGCACTAAATAATACATCATCAAATGCATCAAATGTTGCAGCATCAATATTATCTGCACCACCATTTGTAGTAGTAACAATTAGTTCTCCACTTGCATTTTTATTAAATCCATATATTTCTGCACTACTAGCATTTCCTGGTTGAAATGTAGAAGATGAAGCATTATAAGTTAAAACTTGTCCATCTGTTACACCAGCAGTTGAAACATCATTAGCATCATTAATACTAAAGTTTGCTAATTCAAATGTACCAAATGTAACAACATCTACAACATCAGTACCAGAAGCTCCTATTGCACTAGCAAATACTATTGATGTTCCAGAACTAACAGTTACATCTGTTCCATTCACCATTTTGACACCATTTAAATATACGTCAATATACGGAGAATCATATTCAAGGCTATTTCCCGAATCATCATTTCCACTAATTGTAGTAGTTGATGATGATACCGTATATGTATATCTTTCAGATGTACCATTTACTGATGAACCTGTATTAATGAATCCACCAGATGAGTATACTTTCATAATGTCATTTGTAGAATCAAACCAAAGATCTCCTACATCTAAAGATGTACTTGGGGCTGTAGCTGATACTCTGTATCTAGCAGCAAAATCATTTACAGATCCAATATTATTAGAAACGTCAGTTACAAATGCAATGTTAGTTGCAACTGTTCCAATAGTATTTGATCCTGCTAAATCTGTTCCAACAGCACCAATTGTATTAGATCCTAATAGATCTGTAGCAACTGTATTAATATTTGATGAATTTGAATTTACAGCAGTTATTTGTCCAGATATTGCATATACACCTGCAATTTCTGTATTTAATCCAGCAACTGTAGTAACTTGAGAATTTATATTTGCAACATCAGTAATATCAGAATCTATTGCTGCTACTTGTCCAATTTCAGTTGTTAATCCTGCAAGACTAGAAATGTTATTTGTTGGAGATATTTGACCTGCAACTAAAGTTATATTGTTTATGTTTGTAGAATTACCTACTGTATTTATATCTGTAATATTATTTGCAACTGTATCAATCTCAGATACAGCTTCATTTAAATCATTAGCTACAGTTTCTACTTCTGATACTGCTTCGTTTAAATCATCAGCAACTTTTATTACATCAGCAATATTTGTTGCTACCGTATTGACTGAAGCAATATTAGTTGACACAACACCTATATCTGTTGCATCATTTGCAACTAATGTAACATCAGCAGCTATTGCACTAACTGCACTTACATCACTAGCTATTCCTGCAATTGTTGTAATATCAGTTATATCTTGACCAAACTCTAATCCATCACCTGCACTATTTACATTTAAAACTTTATTAGCAACAAGGTTTGGAAATGTAATATCAAATGTATTTGCTGTAGTAGCAGCAGCTCTTGGAGAGAATTTTAAATCTCTTTCCAATTGCTGACACATAGCAATAATTTTATCTAATTCAGTATTTAATGATCCTATTTGAAAAGCTCCAGATGTTGGAAAGTCTGTAACTCTTTGAATAGCAACGTCTCTAGATATAGTAATTATATCATTAAGTGTTGCACCAGGCGAACCTAATGTAATAGATCCACCACCAGTTTGTCCTGCACCAGATACTGAATATTCTGTTGCATCTGCTGGTGACGCAGAAAAAGTTAATAATGTTGTACCATTAAATACTTTTAAATCTTCATTATTAAAAAACTCGAATCCTACAGTAAAGCTAGTTTGTCCAGCTGTTGCTGTATATTGAACTCGTGGTTCTACATCTGAAATTATTATACTCATTTATCGAAGTCCTTTTTCTATATCGTCAAATAACCAATCCAAGTACCATACGTTCTGAAATGGAATTAATCTACGCACATTACGTGCTGTGTAATGATTATATGATTTACCACCTACGTCATACATAATGTCAAACACATTATAAATTTGAGATGCACTTGGTCCCAATAATCCAATTTTAGATTTCATAGAAGAACCATAAGGTTTACCTTCACCCATTAATGGAGCTATACCAATTCTATTATCTGTAAGAGCTTCTATAGCTCTATTAATATCTACATAAATTCCACCTAATCCAGATCTATCAAACGCTGCTAATAGTTTAGCAGTTAAAGATTTTTTAGAATAATCTTTATCAAATCTAAATGTTGTGTACACTGAATCTACCAACATTCCAGATCCCATTAATAATATAGAACCAAATAAAAAATCCATATCTTTTTCTTGCATACCTCTCATTAACATTCTTTGTGTTGCAGCCATTGCAAATTTTTTAAACTGTACAATAGTACTAGCAAGTTCGTAGTTCATAAACAAAGGTGTATCTCCTTTGCCTGGCGTTACAATTGTAATGTTAATATCTTTATTTAATGCTGCACCAAATCTTTGTTTAGCTAAATCATCAGTCCATTCTGCTGTATTAGCCATAAAGTTATAAGTAGTTTTAGTTCCATGTAATTCGTGCATTTGTGCAATTCTTCTTGCTGTTTCTTCATCAATACCAGAAGCTGCTAATTTAGTTTTAAATTTATCTGACAAAGTACCTTTACTCCATTTAATAGAGTCTTCTAAGATTCTAGAACCAATAGTAACAGATGCTGCGCTTTTCATAAATTCTGTCCATCTAGACATCATATTAATATACATAAAATTAAAGTTGGCTGCTTTCCCCATCATACCTTCTACTTTAGAAGACATACCAAACATATCTCCAATATCAGAAAATAACATAGCTCTTTGTCCAGTAACCATATCAACTGCTTCTGCAAAAGACTGAGCTTCTTTTTTACCTGCTTTAAAGATACCTCTATTTTTATTTGATAGCATATCTCCCCACATTTCAAACTGAGTTTTAAAACCTCTTTGAATACCAGATGTCATAATAGTTCTTGGTACATCAGCTACTGCTGCAAAGAAACCTGTAAGCATTGTTAAAGCATTATAATGTTTCATTGTTCTCATAGCTCTAGATGTCCAAGCATGAGGATCAGCAGGTAGTCCATATGTACCTCTAACTAGCTCAATACCAGCTTCTAGATCTTCTAGAACTTTATTTCTCTCTGCCATAATTTTGGCTTTTTGTTCCTTAGTTTTTGCCTTAAATGCCTTAATGTTATATTCTTCAGCTACTTGATATAATCCAGGAAACGTCATTGATTGAGCTTCATCTATGTATTTATATCCTAGACCATTTGGATCTCCGTATTTTTTAGTAAATAAAATATCTGGAGTTACTTGTCTGTAGTATGTTTTCATTAGTGAAAAAATATCACTAACCATAAAATCATTTTCTAATAGTTTTATTTGTGTTTCTGGTAGAAGGTTTAACTCTCTAGCTCTTGTAGCTCTAGCATATCTAGGTCTGTTAAAAGCATATCTTTCATAAATAAGATCTTTAACATCATCAGTATATTTTGTTTTTTCAAATCTTTGAAATGGAAAATGTCCTGCTAGATCATCTACTAAAGTATTTAATTTTTTTTCATTAATATACTTTCCTCTTTTAATTAGATCTTCTCTAATTATATTCTTAAACAATTCTTTGTTTTTATCTATATTGGTTTTATTATAAATTATATTAACATAATCTTTTATTAAACCATCTGACGCTTTTAGGCGTTCTTCTAACTTAGCAATTTTATTTTTGATTTCTGTAGCAGAATATTGTGATGTAGTACCATCTACTTTAGACTTAAATGATTTAGAAGTTTCACCCTTCTTTTTCATTGTTTCCATAGTACCTTTCCAAAAATTTAATTCTCTTTCAATAGGTAATTTACGAATGCCAAGTTCTTGCATTTCTTTACCTATTGGTCCATACACTTTATCTTGTGTAATTCTTGCAGCTTGTGCTATTTCTGGAATATCATTCTGCATACCTTTTAATCTTGTTAATGTAACTTCTCTACTAAACTGAGCTAAAGACATTTGACTATTCATAATGTTGTGCATGTTTACCCCTAATTCAGTTTTAGGATATGCACCTTGTACTCTAGCAATATACTTCATGTATTGTTCTTTAATATCTTTCATAGCTTCTATAGATCCTACTTCTCTCATTCTTAATTGTAATTCAATAGATGGATCTGTTGCTTTAAAACCATACTCTTTAGTATTTTTTAATTTAAGTAATGGAGTATCTAATATATCTGCAATCATATTTCTTGCATTTTTAGATGCTGCTTTAGTAACTCTAAATACATTAGTCCAAGGACCGTCTTCTCCAAAAATACCTAAATTACTTTTAACAAAACTTTCACCTTCAAATTCTTGTTTAGGAGTTGGTTTTACTTTTTGTTCATTAGCTGCTGCACCTACACTTCCAGTTGTAGGTCTTTCATTTGGATTAATAAATTTACCATCTTCATATATTTGTTGTGTAATTTGTTTTGGTGGTGAATGAAAAGCTTCATCTGATTTAATAATCTTTTGATGTGTTGCTGCACTAACATTACCTTTGGCCATTTTATTAATTACATAAGGTAATCCATAACCACCAGCTACAGTCCAAGGAACATAACTATCATCTCTAACAGGATCTATATTTTGTTTTGCTATTTCTTCAGCAGCAAATGCTGTACCAAATAACTTTGCACTTTGTCCAACTTTAGTAAACAATAACAAAGATGATGGATCTAAAAAAGCTCCTGTAACTCTACCAAGATGATACCAAGGACTAGCATAGTTTGTTTCAGCTTGTTGATCTAACTTACTTATAATAGACGTAGTTTCAGCTGCACTTTTACTAAACATAAAATGATCATAAAAATCATTATAAGGTTGTATTTGTGGATCTTCTTTTGGATTATAATTTTCATCAGCAGGAAAATCTTGATTATTTGTTAAATATTCAATTGCCATATAAGGCAAGTTTTCATCTGCAAAACCTGTGCCAAAATCAGATACATTATATTCTACTGGAGTAGTTTCTTTCTCAAATGTTTTTTGAGCATCTTCTGGAGTAAATGGATAAGAGATCATTATCTTACTTTACCTAGTTTACCACCATAACTATTTATTCCTAATTCATATCCTTCTAATATCATGTTATCTAAATAAAATTGATTTTCTGGTGGATAATATTTATTAAATGCTTCTGATCCCATTTCATGTTCAATCATAAATTTAATTAATTTACTTACTTGTGTAGAATCAAAAAAGTTAATAGTTGTATCTCTACTAAATTCAGTTTTTTGTTCTAATGCTTCAAGATATATATCTGTATCTTCTGCATATGTAGAAAGTATTTCATCAATTGTAGGTTCATCACCATATCTTTTAGTAGTGTTATTATTAATTAATGTAGAATTGTTAATCATTACTCTCATACCAGCTCTTATAGAATCTATAGGACTTGCAAATACTGCTGCTTGATTACCTGTATCTACATCAGTCATTTCACCAACCCAAGCTGAATCAGTTTTCATAACTGCCATATAATTATTAGTTCTAAATGTTAATGGTAAAGACTTGTCCTGATAGTTATCATAAACATGTTGTCTAAATTTTAAACTCATGTTTTGTTCAGTATAACTCATTTTTTCTGGAGGTCTTGCTGATTCAATTAATTTATCTTTTGGTGTTATTCTACTATTTGCTTCTACTCTTTCATCATTAGATAAATATTTTTCAATATTTTGATTAATTTTAGCACCTTCTGCATAATATGGTTTTAAATCTACATCTATACCTAATGTTTTAAATATAAATGCAAATGGTTTTACTTCAGCAGGTACATCATCTATTAATGGAAAGTCTGGATAGAACTTATAATCACTTGCTTCAATACCAGTTTTAATAGTTTTAAAAATTACATTTTTTGCAAACCCTTGCCAACCTTCATTACCATCTAGTAAATGACCAAATGTTTTTTCAAAATCATTATATTTTTCTTCTGCTAAAGTATTAATTAAATCTTTTCTTGATGCAGATTTTCCAGTCAATTGTTGCATTCCACCAAATCCTGTAGGATCAAAAAATTTATTTCCTTCAGTTAAATTAATTGTGTAACCATTGTGATTAATTTTTAAATGATAATTTGGTTTTCTGTGTACATTCATTGTACCATCAGATTCAATTATAGTATTTTCAAAACCATTATCTATTTCTGTTTTAATAATATCAACAATATTATTAGGAACTCCATTTTTAAAATCTTTAAATCCAAATCTTTCTCCTTGTTCTGCTTCACTTAAAGTAGATTGTAATTCATTACCAATAGCTATAATGCTATTTTGAAATCCTTGACCTGTAAATCCTATTTCTTTTTCATATGGATGTTTAACTATTTTTGTTTGACTATTGCCTGTAAAATTAGTTGCTCCATAACCTTCATTGTTAATTGCTTCTACACTTGAAATTAAAGCATTTTTAAACATTACTTTTCCTTTATCAGAAGTAATATCAAATTCTTTACCACCATTCATATGATTTAAATTAGTAATAGTATGTTGTAATAATTTAGATTCAACTTGTTGTGTTAACAATGTTCCTGCAAAAGAAACACCGAATGTAGTTGAAGAAGCATTAAATATATCTGCATATTTATTTTGTTTATCTTTAAAAAATTTAACTAACCAATTAGTATCTGTATTTACATCTAATTCACTTATTAAATCTTTCATAATGCTACGAGTTTCTTTAGCGTGTAAACCAAGATGTTGTTCTAACTTAATTTTATTTTCTTTATTTTTTGGTATATCTTTAGCAATACTATTTAATTTAGAAGCTAATGTGGGATCATCTTGCATAGATAAAGCTCCCATTAAATTACCTTCTTGATACATAAACTCATTATCAACTACTAATCCAGGATATTTGCTTTTCATAAGATTATATAAAGATAAATTATTTTTATATTCTTTAATCATACCTGGATTATTATAATCTACATCAATCTTTGTATTTAATGTTTGAATTATAGCTTCTGGTTTTAAATTATATTTTGATAATGTATCTATTGCTATTGCTAATTTAGGATTTGATACATTTGTAATATTTTCATTATAAATATTGTGTCTTGCTAATAAAGCTGATGTAACTAATTTTTTTTGATTTTCATCAACAAAATCAACTTGATTACCTGCATCCATATTACTAGCTATTTTTTGTGCTAAAATATTGTCTTGTGTAATTTTTACAGCTTTATTAAATTGTGTTTTGCTAATACCTGGTAAATTTTTTAATACATATTCTGTAGCATTTGAATTTGCACCATCTTGAAATAATTTAATATTAAAATCTTCTCCAGGATTTTGAAGTCCTTCTAAATCATAATTTTGTTTAGCACTCATCATAGATTGAATTTTTTCACTATTAAAATTTTCATATAAATCCATAGCATTTTTAACTATTTTTTTTCTATTAAATTCATTACCTACAAAATTTTCATATTTTTTAAATATTGGATTATTTATATCTTCTGCATTTTCTAAATTATCTATAGAAATTTTAACTTCATCATTACCTGCTGCATAATTAGTAATATATTTTAAAGCATCTCCTTTATCTAATTTTTTCATTATGCTTGTAATTCTAAGTATTTCAGTATTTTGTAAATCTGTTTCCAAATCTTTTCTTAAATTGTTACCAGAATATCTATTAGTATTTACTAATGCTTGTTCTGCACTACCATATATTTCATTATGATTTTTAAATGTAGTATTTGCAATATAACTATTAATATTAGTTATTGGTGCATCTGTATCAACTATGTTTGATAATTGCATAGACAACATATCTTCGTTATCATTTCTACTAAATTGAAAACCATCAAGAGCTTTTTGATCATTCATAGCTCTGTAATTTTTAGTTGAGTATGATAAATTAGCTAAATTTTTTTGTGCTAATATATTAGATACATAACCTTTATAAACTGTAGGACTAGATTGAATTAAATTTTTAGAATAACTATCTACTGCATTTTTCATTCCATCTGGATCAAACTTAAATTTTTCTTGTAGTTGTAAATAATGATCTCTACTTTTTTCATTAAAACTAACTTTAAAATCTGTTGCTGCATCTGCTTCTGCAACTGCTCTAAATGAATCTATAGCTTCACTAATAGGTTTTGCTATTTGTGCTGCTATATTAGTATCTGGAAATTTTGGTATTCCAATATTATCAGCTACACTTGCTTTTAAACCAACTTGTTTTTTTCCTTGTTTTAATGCCATAGTTACTCCGTTTGTCCTGGATCAAGAGGATCATAATAATTATCATATTGTCCTCTAGCTTTATATGATTTTGCATAAGCTGCTGTTTTAAACCCAGCAGATGCTATACTTGCATAAGCTCCAAACTCTTGAGCTTTGCCCATTACTCTTGTTGAATATATCTGTGATTCTAATTTTGATTCTCCACGCACTGTATTAATTTTAATATTATTAATATCTTTTTGTGCTATTCTATCTATTTCACTTTGAATAGATAAAAAACTTCTACTATCAGGATTATAACCAGAACCTGCTACAATAGCTAAATTTTGTTTTCTTTTTCTTCTAGCTTCTTCTAATACATCATTAGAATCTTGTAATCCTTTTAATTGATTATATTTTTTTTCAGTTTCATATTCTCTAATGATTGCTTTGTTTTGAGCTTTTTGTGCTTGAATACCTTGATAAGTACCAACAGCTTGTACAGCAAAACTAGCAACAGCTAAAGTAACAGGATCAGCACTCATGCAAAAACTACCTCCACACTCATTCCTAATATTTTAATTGGTAACGGATCATCTTGAGATAAAGTTACTGTTGGATTTTTACTATAACCTAAAAAGAAAAATTCTTTTTTTTCAGTTACAGGTGTTAGGTCAGAACCACCAGTGAAGTTAACTTGTTGGACTACTAAAGATTTAGAGGTTGTGTCAGCAGCTTTGACAGTTAAATCTAAAGCAGAATTAATATCAATGATGGCTCTTGAGATTCTTCTTGGAAGTCCTGTTAATGGACCTTCTGGTAATTCTTTATCTATCGGCATAGTTTCAATAATAGGTATATAGTTAAATCCAATTTTTACTCCAGTTGCTCTTGGCGAATTTAATGTAATAGTATCTGACGCAGTAACAGTAAACGCACCTAATGAGCTATTACCTTCTACTGCATTAATAGATTCATTTCTATAGATACTACTTACAGAATGGAAATATCCTTTAACTATTGTAACTACAGCATTATCTGCTGGAGTTGCTGCTAAATTTTGATCTAAGTTAAGATCATAAGATCCACCACCATTGTTAGTTACAGCTTGAATAGTATATTCAGTAGCATTTCCTGCTATAGTAAATGTTTCATTAATTTCTGGATCTGATGTAAATCCATCTATTTTAATAACAGATCCTGTTTGACTGGCCCCTTCTACTAAAGGTGTTCCTCTTTGACTAACTGTTGATGTTGTTTGCATATCTAATGTAATACTATCATCATCTCCAAATTTTTCTAGTGTATATACCGTAGATCCATTTAATTGTCTTTTAACACTACATACTAAATACTCATTTAATGTAATTACTGATTGATATAAATCATTTTCTTTAGTTGTCCATAGACTCCAACCTGCTATTTTTTCATCTCTAACCGAATGAAATACAGCCATTGTTCCTGGTAGTGTAGTTCCATTATTTAAAAAGAAAGCATATTGTTCTGGTCTAGTAAAGTTACCTTTTATAATAGCTACTTGTTTAGGGTTATCAATTAAATGTTGTGCAAGAATCGATACCGAAGTTGATTTATAACCGTCTTCAATATCAGAATAAATAAACTCTCTAACAGCTTTACCATTTTTTTGAATAAATCCTGCTGCTTGATCAAACATAACTGGAGCTGTTCTACTAATACCATAAGGTGTTTGTCTTAATACTGACACATTACCAGGAGTAATAGTATTGTCATTTGCTCTTGGAATATAATATTCTCCACCATCTGTAAATACTTGTAAGTCTTTTCCAGATAACATATGTCTAACTTCATTAACTTCTGATCCAGCAATATCTAAATCAATAGCTTCATCTGCTTCACCAGTTCCTACATCAAAATTAAAATACTCAGATATTCTAGAAGCTAATATTCCAGCAGGTCTAGATTTTAAACCACCAAACCATAATCTATTATTATGAAATGTTACAGCTTGAGGATAACCTCTAACACTTGAAATAGATTCTTCTTTCCAATTAAAATGTGGTCCAGTTCCACCAGAAACAGTTTCAATAATTGTACCTGTTACAACTGTTGGAGATGTATATCCTGTTATTTTAATTTGAGATCCATCAACTAATAAATAATGTCCTATATAAGCAGATGTAAAAAATCCTGTACTTGCAGTTATTGTTCTGCCTGTTCCTGTTGCAGCAGTTGATAAAGTTAATGTTGTAGATGAATCTTCATATTTATAAAATGGTGTATCTGTTTTATATGCTCCAGAAACAACAACATCTTCATTAGTTTGAAACTCATATAAACTAACTGTAAAAGTTGAAGCTGAAGATCTAAATATTTTTACCATAGGATTATCTCTATGAGTTACAAATATCGTATCTCCAAATTGAGCATAATTTAATTCAAACAATTGAGCTGTAGTCCAATTACAGTTTGTAGTATAATTAGATACTATTGCTGTACCATTTATATTATAAACATCCATTCTATTATTAGATAAAACTATAATAGCTATTTCATCATCAGAAAATACAAATGGAATTAATCTAGATTCAGCAGGTAATGTTGCAAGATAAGTACTACCTGGTCTTCTCATTAAACCACCTTCTGCTAATAATGCAAAGTTTCTACATTGCTTAGCACCATTAGTGTAAGCAGGTGTATCTATTCTAGTAGCTAGTAGTGGGTTAAGCTCTCCAGAAGAAAAATTGGTTAATACAGTTTTTAATGTTCTTGCCATTATACATCAGTTCTCGTAGAGTTTCTTAGATTAATAAATCTAGAAGTATCTAGTTTTCTTGTAGTTACTTCTGCTGTATCTATATTTTTAGATATTAAAAATTGTCTATCAGACATTTGTTTAAATTGATTTATCATTCCTGCATCTCTAGCAACTGAACCTGCAAATAAAGAAGCAAGTTCATATTCTAAAGCTAATCTAAAATGAGGTGGAAAATAATCTTCTTCTACTCTGTAAATATAATCTAATACTAAGTTATGGTTTGCACCATAAGTATTAACATAAATCATATTCTTATATCTTGTATAAGGAATAATATAATCATTAACTGTTAATGTATTAATTTGTAAGACTCCAGGATCAGCAGGTAGCTGATAAGCATATTCATATCTTCCTACTGGAGCTGTTGATAATAATGATAATGTTTTTTGATTAGTTGCAAACTTCCATCTATGTCTAGTTAAAGAAGCTTGTACAATATCTTCATAAACATTAGAAGCAACTAAAGCTTCTGTAGATCCATCTGTAAAAGAAGATATAGGTTGCGCTCCTATCATTACTAAAGCTCTTGCACATATATCTACTTTTGATGTTGCCATTTATTATTTTTTAAAATTTTTATTTCCTCTTAAAATTTTTAATTCAATATCGTTCATAGCTTTAATTTCTTTATTAGTAGCTTTTGCATTTCCTAAAGTTACCATATTTCTTAATCCATAAGTTTGAACAATTGCTGCATCTTTTGCATCAGAATAAAAATTTTTTAAAATATTATTTTTATTTTTTTTAGTCATTATATTTCCTTATTTTGATTTATAAAATTGAGGGCGAAATAAATCGCCCCCAAAATATCTTTAAACGATTATGATCCGTTTACGACAGTTACTGTAGCAGCACCTGTAGCAGAAGATACAACGCATATATCTACTGTTTGAGTACCACCATTTGAACCAACGCAAAGAATAATATCATTTTCTTTTAAGTTCTCAGTTGCTGAGTTGAAGTAACCAGAAGCAGCTATTGTAGCAATAGCATCTCCATCTGTATAAAAGAATACAGAGTTACCACCTGCTTCAGCAATCTTTTTGATTGGGTTTGAAGTTTCGTAAGCCATATATTCTCCTTATTCAGCACATTTCTGAACTCTAATACCATTGTCATCAATCAATGTACCACCTATGCTAAGCATAGAAGTAATTAAGTGAGAAACTTTTTCTGGTATGTAGTTCACTTCGGTTTTAACATCAGAACCTATTCCTAAGCCCAGTGATGATTTGTGGAAAGCCACAGTATGTCTATCAGTAGAACCAGAAGTTTCTAGTCCACTGTGTACAAACCATAAGAATCCTAACCATCTTTTTGCAGTCATTCCTCCAGCATATGGAAGCTCACCTTCGCCTACATATTCAACTCTAGAGAATTGATCTAATGCCAGTAGATCAGACCATTGTTTTGGTCCTACTACCCAGTATCTTTGGTTATCATCTGGAAGGTCATTAGTATTGAAAAGTTCCATCATAGATGTTGCTTTTCCTAAGTTCATACCAGTACCTGTTCCTGATGAGTTGTTCGCAAGAGTTGTAGCGCCATTCATAATCCCAGTTAATACACTGTCAGTTTTTCTACCTAAAGCGTATGCTGCAGATTGTGCAACTACTTGTCTTTCGTCAATGTTTACCTTTAACTCGTCTAGCTTGTCAACGTAATCAGCTGCATAGTAATCAGTTAAAGTGGCACTCACGTTAGAGTGAGATAGATCCATTGCTACTACTTCAGCATGTCTTGCTTTAGTGTTAGCAGATCCTTTTGCTACTTTCTGAAACTTAACAGTGTTACCGTTAACGCCATTCACAGTTCTTACAAGATTCTTTAACTTAGAACCCATTCTTTGGTAAGCCATGTGAACTTCTGCTTCAAACTGAGTAATAAAGGCATTGTTTATTGATGTTGCCATTTTATTGTCCTTTGTTTGTTGTTAAGTTACGTTTTATTATCCGATTATCTTACAAATGCAGTGGTCTGTTATCCAGTTAAGGGCAAACATTAAACATTTTTAAGGTCTTGATATAGAAATAGATTTGTTTAATTATTTAAACAACGCACAATTACATCCATACTTTAGGAATAGTAATTACTTCTCCAAATTCTAGATTGCCTTTTTTATCGTATGAGTATGTACCAAACAATGTAATATATGTTTTGGTTTCTTTGTATATCCACATTTGACTAGATACAGCTTTAGCAGGTTCTTGTTCATCCATATCGGATTGACTAACCCAACCTGTATCACTAATTGCATCTAGCCAATGCAAATCTTTTTTAAGTTTTTTATACTTAAATTTATTTTTTACCTTCGTAAGCTTTTTCATACAGTTCTGTTACACGTTTAATATAACTATCATCTCTTTTATTAGAATCATAATATCTAGGATCATTCATCATAGATTTAAGATCTCCTAAATCTGGAGTAACAGACACTTGTGTTGGTGTAGTAGGCATAGGACTATCTTTAGTCATCTTCATTATTTCTTCTATTGCTTTTACACCTTCAGCTGTTGATGCTATACTTGAAAAAGTATTATAAGCTTCTGGCGATAAATTTTTCTTAGACCAAAGCTCAGCAGCTTCAACTCTTTCTTTAGAGTTGTCACCTAACTTTTGCATTTCAACATTAACATCTGGTAAAGTTGCCATTGCATTATCAATAAATACTTTGACTCCTTCATCAAATTGTTCTTGAGATAAACCATTTTGTTTGGCTGTATCTTTCCACCATTGTACTATTTCCATATCTTCTGATACAGATACATCTACATTTTCTGGAAGTTCTGGAACATTAACTTTATATTCTTCTGGAACTTTTCCTAGTCTTTCTTGTTCTAAATCTTGTCTAACTTGTTTAGAAAGATCTTCTGTTCTTGAGCCTAATTTTTTCTCAAGAGCATTATAACTTGAAGCTAAATTTTCTAAATTAACTTCTTTTCTATCAGCATCCCAAAATTTATCTTGTACAAATTCTGGCTTATCACTAACAGTTTGCTCTTGTGCTTCTGTGGTGATTGGTGCTGTTGCATTATCATCTACCATCTTTTTCTCCTTTTTTTATTCTTGTTTGTATTACACCTGCTAGGAATCTCATTCCTTCTAAATGAAATAATCCATTGCTGTCTATATTTGGACCAGCAACTGCTTCAGTTGTAATTGATTTAATATACTCAAGAATTTTTTTTCCATCTTCATTCTTAAATACACCTGCAAAAGTTTTATTAAGATTACGTTCTTCTTCGTCTGTTCTAACGTAACCATCAATAGATCTTGCAGGAATTGGTCTTTTTTCTTTAAGTCCATCCCAGCTCATTATTGTGGTATTTCTCCTTCTTTGGGTGCAGTTTGTAACTGACTAATCTGTTGTATTATTTGCTTTTGTTCTTCTTCATCACGAATAAGTTTTTCAGGCAAATTCATTTTTTGTGCTAGATACTTAGCAGTTTCATTTTGATTAACAATAACATTAATCATTTGTGGACCAAAAGTACCTGCAATAATTTCATTAAATCTATTTACATCAGAAACATCTTGCATGTGTTGAGCTTGTGCTAAAGGTGATCTTGCACCTATTTTAACTTCTCTACCATTAACTTTAGGTAATTCTATTCTACCTTGTTTAGATAATATTCTTATTATTCTTTTTAATAATGGATGTATAAATTCAGATTGTAGTCTTCCAAAAGAAGAACCTATCTGTCTAGATAGATCTGCCATTCTTTCAGAAACTTCTGTTGCTGTCATTGGAGTTCCTTCTGGTCTTCCAAGAGCTTCCATGTATAAAGCTTTTTTAATATTCTGCCTCATATCATTTAATACTAATTGAGCTACATCAAAATTAGATGCAGATTGTATAGCACTTAATCCTCTTGATCCTGGAGCTACTGGTATTAAAGATCCAGGTACTAACGCTATGTTGTCTGGATTAATTACACCATCATCTTCATAAGTATAAACTCCAGATACTGACATCTGTGCATTTTGTAATATTAACTCAACAGTTAAGTTACAAGTTTTAATTGCTCCCATTGCATTAAATATTGGCCCTCTACCATATACTTCACCAGATGCTTTATTCCATCTAAATACTAAATAAGGATTAGATCCTTCGCCTTGATATTCTTCTTCAAATATAACTGCTTTAGGATTATCTAATACAACACAATATTTATATTTTTCTTCATTCTCTTGATAAATTTTATATACAGCTTCAATAATAGTTAATTCTTTTTTTTGTTGTAACAAATCAAAATTTTCAGGCATTACAGCTTTAGGATATAAAACTCTAATGTGTTCTGGTTTTACTTTTCTAGTTCTATATACTGTATCAATTTTTCCATCTGGCCCATTTAATAAACATACTTTTGGTAATGGTACAGCTGTAAATTTAACAGGATTAACAGCATCACCTTCTTCAACTAACATACATCCAGTACCAACAGCAAGATCCATAAATGCTTCGTGTACTTCTTGATTGAAGTTTGAGTTTTGTAATATTTCAAAAACGTATTCTGTAATTTTATCTAACTGTAAATTAACTTCTGATTTTTGTTCTTCTGGTATTTCAACACCTGCTTGGAAGTCTGCCCATCTTGCAAATGTAGGTACGATACCAGATTGTAATCTTGATGCAAATTCTTGTACACCTACTACAGCAGTTTCATCAAAAATTTTATCAGTTCTTTTTTGTCCTGGCGACTCATCATAAAAAGATTCTCTATTAGGTAAACAATATTCATAAGCTTCTTCAAACTTATCTCTCCAATGATCTTTAACAGCTACAGCTTCTTTGTATTTTTCTAAGATAGCATTTGCTTTATCTGATGTGTTTACTGATGGTGTGTCGTCTATTGTATAATCCATTATTTTTTATTCCATTTGTTTTTAAGTTCTATAGCAAAAACTTGTATTTTAAAAACTATTTTATTTATAAATTTCTTCATCTAAATCTTTTTGTTTTGGCTGCAATACCTTTTGGTTGTTTAACGAACTGTTTTCCTTTTTTATTACCACGTGCTTTAGCTGCGTTAGTTGCTGATTTTTCTTTAGCCGTAAGAGCCTTCCAAGCTTTCTTAGGTAAATATCTTCGTTTGCCTTCAGATTTTTTA
>JACKZZ010016923.1_pt1 | contig 27021 bp, 16 predicted proteins | sample 8027871 | NCBI WGS metagenome assembly JACKZZ01 (sample SAMN15724774, study PRJNA655200) | protist metagenome | isolation source: fluorescence activated cell sorting (FACS) single amplified genomes of... | place: USA: West Boothbay Harbor, Gulf of Maine | collected 2000-07-19 | reverse complement strand
AAGAAACAGCTGCAGCTCTTCCTTACCAAGCTCTTGCTCTAAGCATAGCAAAGACATTGCGAGATAGTAGTGCCAAAGCTCCTGCTCGGAGTGTAACTACTCTAGATAATGGTGGTAAGCTTATTGTTATGCCAGCCTGTGATTCTGTCCTCGCAATAACCAAGATATTAACTTTGATGAGTGGTAATGCTAATGCTGCTATTAATCTTCCTTCTATTCAAGGTGATGTCGTAGTATTCAATGCACAAACAGGGGAGAGGTTGGCACTATTAGACGCACCAGTTGTAACAGGTAGACGAACCGCAGCGGTATCATTACTAGCAGCTCAAGCATTGGCTCCCAATACAAGTAAAGAATATCCTATGCTTATTGTTGGAGCAGGTGTACAAGGGCGTGCACATTTAGAAGCATTTCACGATGGTCTTGGAATATCAAGGTTCCAGATTTACTCAAGAACGGCAGCAAGTGCTGATGCACTAGTGGAGTATGCCTTATCTTTGGGTTTGAAAGCGAGCAGGGTAAAAGATCCAAACGCCGCACTTGCAGAGTGTCCCTTGTGCGCGACTTGTACCCCCGCTTTGGACGTCGTAATGACTTCCATTCCTCGTGATGATGCATTCATTACCGCAGTTGGAGCGTACACTCCTCAGATGTCTGAATGGTCTACAGACATCGTGCAATATATTCACCAGAAGGGCACATGCTGGGTGGACAGCAGAGACGCGGAACATGAAGCAGGGGATTTCCTCACCGCTGGACTAAATGTCACTAGTATGCCCGATTTGGGCTCTGCACTGACGTTTGCTTCTGAGCATAAAAAGGTTGTTGGTCCAGTCATGTTCAATAATTGCGGTCATTCCTTATGGGATCTAAGTTCTGCACACTGTGCTCTGCACAGATGAAAACATAGCCTATGGTTGGGCAGGGTAAATGAATGAAAGAATTAAAACTTATTTGTATGTCTTGTTTAGATGTATCTTTATATTATAATAAATATTTAATTTAATTTTGTTCATACGTGTAATTGTAATTGCGCTATCAACTGTAATATGATTCAGGATAATGCTCGGCAATAGTGCTTAGGTCATGGTCCTCGCCTTTTGAACCCTGTCGCTGCGTCGGACCGATGCCTACCACTGTGTTATTTTGCGATAATGAATTATACGCATGTTTATTACTACCTGCACTATTGGAACGCAGACTTGGTAACAGGTTGCTCCCACAGTTCCAGCAGTACTTTGGATTGCTCGTGAAACTCGCCTGTTTGCATGATGGACACACGCTGGGCGAGGTTTCTTGACTATTTTCTTTAGTGGTATCAGATGCTTCGATGGTTAGCAAAGTGGCATTTTCAGTCATGGTCGCCGCTAAGTCTGCTGAATGCTGCTCTGCTGCAGAATCAATCATCAAACTATTGGCTCGGCTCCGACCAATATTTACTAGATTCTCCATGCGCGAATCCATCCAAGTCAAGCTGTCGTTCAGAAGAGACTCAGGGGCATTTTTCTCATCACTATAAATTCCCATACTGGCCATGGATGATTCCATTGCTGCAAATGATGCATTTGAAGACGGGGATTCCCCTTCACTGTGCTCTTCCCCTACACTAAGACTGGTTCCAGTCTGATTCGGTCCACTCTCGCCCAACGCTATTCAGACGTGTTAGTTGATATTTACAAAGCAAGGAAAGTGATTGAAAGGTGGTTTAAAGTTAGTGCATGTATTATAATATTGAATGTAAATACGATAATTTTGCCCTACACCCGACGAGCTGTGAGAACTTTTCAGCAAACACTGCTAAACGAATGAGGGATCTTGATCGATTCTATAATGTGGCATATCAGAAGAAGTAAAACGCGCCCGGTAATATCTGCAGGTCGCCGTTACATATAATGTGAAGATATGCTAGAAAGAGTTGTCCATTGTCGCGAACAAGTACAAGTGATCTTACCTCGTCGTACTTGGCTTTGCATCGCAGTCAAAGCTGCTATTTGTGTGCTGTCCTGACCCGAGATATTCTTTGTATAAAACAAGCAGAACATAATAATAAATATGCTCTCCACGATTACTCCTACTGCAGAGGGATAAATAATGTTGGTATTCTTTAGGATCATTCCATAGGCCATCCAGAACAGGCTGTTCATTGTATCTGCCGCTAGAAGACGAGGCATAACCCCACTCACGTCCTTCTTACGGAAAATGATATATAGCTGTGGAAGGTATCTGATATAATACAAGTAGTTGTGTATAGCACAAATATAGCCTAAGTACTCCATAGTTTCTTCTCTACTCATTTGATTTGAGTGATTGAAAAGCGCCGTGTAAACTATGCACCATCCTCCAACAACTACAACAAATGCATATTGTACTGAAGTATACTGTTTATAATCTATTTGTAATGCCCCTTTCTCTTCTTCGCCTTCATTGTTCTTGGAAGAAAGAATGGCTCTGCCATAAGCCATTGCTTGGAGACCAACACAACTAGTAAAGTAGTAAACTGAAAGTACTAAACCAATCAGTCTACAATAACATATCCAATTGTCATGAAGCATGTTGCCATATATGAGCCATAACGAACAACCAGAAATGTTGAATATAGCATTGTAAGGATTAAGTGGACCCAAACCATTTGTCAAAAGTCTTCTCTGTTCATTCACTGATTTGATAGGAGCATAATAGATCCCAATCATCAATATAGACGCAATTAATGGGACAATAATCTTTGCTGCATCGCTTTCGAGAAATTTAGCCATTATTTTCTCACAATAAAACCTTGAGAGTCACGATATCACAAATTCGAGAAGAATGCAAAAGAAGTTGTCTTCCTTCTTCTTCGAAGATAAAAAACCAACAAACTTAGCACTCTTTCTACTTTTTTCCTGAGAAATTTTGTAAAAATTGATACCTGGCACACTGCCACAAGGCACTATTTTTGTATCCAACTATTTCACGAACCTCACGATCACTGAATCATCAGCAGATCTCTCGAGCTTCTGCATCATCCCGACCAACCTCAGACTGGTTTTTGGGAAAGAGAATTAGAGATAAGAAGATCGAAACTGATTAACCAGAAGCATATCTACAGTAGTTCAATTTGAAGTTTATTGTGATGGTGGAAGCCCCTCTTGATGGGTCAATGGATGCATTGAGCTTTTTCAGAACAGTGGAGCCAGGTTTAATTCGCCATATCAGTAGTTTTCTTACGATTAAGGAGTTTGTCCCACTTTCTCATTCGCTGCTTTCCGGTGGAACGTTAATGAGATCAAGATGGCTGCAAATCCTTGTGCTCATGAAAAAAGTATGGCAGAGGCTTAGTGGGATTCAAGAATTGAAGTGGATATCAAGAATTGGTATTAATGTGCAAGATGGTATTGAATTGGGAAGAGAAGGTTTGGTTGAGGGTCGTATTGCTCTTGGGCAGGTTGCTTTAGATGGAGATATACAATCATGCAAATTTTTAATCGAAAGAATGAAATCCTACACAGCAAATGGCAATAACAAGACCGAGGTGATATTAGTGGAAGGTGCTAGTGCCAAATCTAAAAAGAATGAAGACTCCGATACAGTAAAGTGGCAACTTCTGGGAATCGATGCAAAGACTGCATACAAAAAGGATGAGGGAGCCAATGTCGTCGGCACGGCTCTGATAGCCGCGTGTTATAAGGGACACATCGCCGTCGCGAAATACTTAGTAGAGCAAGGTGCAAATTTGCATGAAAAAGATAGCCAGCAAAGCTCAGCACTCAATAAAGCATCTTGGAATGGTCACTTAAGCGTTGTGAAGTATTTGATTGAACAAGGTGCCAAAATCGAAAGCATGGATAGATGGGGGTGGACTCCTCTGCACCTTTCTTGCTGGAATGGGCATCTAGATACCGTCATTCATCTTACCAAAAGCGGGGCCAATCTAAATGCAATCAATAGATGGTTCAGATACCCTTTGCACTTTGCCGCTTATCGTGGGCACTTAGATGTAGTCAAGTTTCTAGTGGGCCAAGGTGCAAAAGTTAATGCAGTTCACAAACGTGAAACCCCCTTTTTCGATGCTGTCAGGGCTAAAAAACATGATGTTGCAGTATATTTGGCTGATGTGAATGCTACTCGAGCTAATAAAAAGGTCATATCTACGGTTACAGAAGCAGCACTAGCACAAAAAGTGTAAGATCACAGGTCTAGAATATAATTTTGTGCGTGGAGTTATCACAGTGAGTAAGACTGTTTCCAGTTTCCTTTATTGATGTACAATATGTTTTACAAAAAGATACTGAATTATTCATTCTTTTCCCAGGTACCTCCTCCACCCAAATACAATTTTAAGCTGTCATGGCATATACTTGCATGAGCTCCTCGCGCGATGCGGGAGTGTTCTCCACAAGAGCTGATAGTTGTACTGTTTGTGGAGCTTCTACTCCTGATGCCAATACGGACATTTGATAAGCTGAGCCAAATGCAACACGAGCAAAATCTTTCTGTCCTGCACACACCGCTAGCTGACCCAGTCGATCATAGAACACGACTTTTTCTTGATGAACTAGAGGTAGCACTTGATCCATAAGACGGCAGCAATGTTGCATGGCTTGTAAAGCTGGTTCGAAATAGCTATGTTGTCGTTGTGCTGCTGTTTGTTTTCGTGCTTTGCCTTTGCCCACACCATCGCCAAAGCCAATATCGCTATCACAGAATCGTCTAGCCTGATCTGTCAACTCCTGACTGATAATATCGGCACACTGAAAGAGGATATAGTGACTTTCGTGGAGTAAACAATCTAGATCATTTAAAACAATTGTAATTTCTGGGAAAGTTTCTGGTGGATTTTGGCGATAATACTCTTCAGATCGCAGACACTCCTTAACGTACTTCTGATCTGGGGCCGTAGAACAAGCTGAGCAGCAACTGAAGCGCAGTCTTTCGGCTTCAAGACAGTCTGCTAGATCCCCTGCATCTATTTCTGCTGCTTCACTAGGGGTGAATTCTGTGTCTTCTTCAGTGTTTTGTGTAGTAGTAGATATTGCTCCTGTTGACTTACTTGTGCTTTTCTTTTTACCACCACCCTTACCTTTCTTGGACTTGGTTACGGTGCCACTTTTTATTTTAGCTGCATCTGCTGCTGTTGCTTTGCTCGCGAGAGCTTCTCGTAAACTGGATCCTAAAGGTCCAATAGGGCATATAATACCTACTTTACCTTGTTGTCTACAGTTAGCGCACCAGAAGGCTCTCTTTCGGTCGGCTGCACTTTCTGCATCTCCAACACACATAGGACATGAACAAAGAAATCCGTAACTTTCAAATAAACTTACCTTACGTGCAATTGTCGGGCTGTAGAAATGATTGCCATAGTCAATGCTTAGACGCTCGCCTACTGCAATTGGTCTTGTAGCTGTCATATAGAGTGTGCTACCCTTGGTTGTATAACTGCAATTGAAGGCACATGAATGCTCAATAATGGCTGTGCCTACGAACAAGCCCGAGCCTCCATAATCTTCAAGTTCTACTTGGTTTGTGTTGAGTATACCTAAGTGAGTAGCTAATTGCTCGTCACTTTGAGATATAGGAAATACTCTTGGGTAGCTCGCTCGGAAAGAACGGACACATTGTAGCAAAGTACCCATGTGTATGCCAGGTTTGAGTTGCGCCAGTAGTTCCAGACTCTCAGTCCAAGCACCATTTGGTTCTGTGATCAAATTATCATGTAAATGGCTAATAGCTACAAGTTGAACAAAATTTCGTGCAGTATCGAGACAGTCTACCTTTTCTAATGCAGATAATTCATTGTGAATATCATCTAGCATAGCAAAAACTTTCTTGCCTAATGCACGTAAAAGTAAGGGGCCATTTATGTGTTGGTCAGTCTTGATGTTATCTACGGCGCCATCGTCCATATCAGTATCACTCTGTTCATCATCGCTCTGGTCCATTTCATCATTACTCCTTTCTACAAAATTACTGTACACTAAAGCATCTTCCACAAATATCAACTCACCAGTTTGTCGTGGTACCAGCGTCTCCAAGCACCTTCCTTTAATAGGATCCACAACTACACGCATTCCCTCAAATGGACAGAACAAAGAAATGGATTCATCTGAGTCAGACATGAATCTAGCCATAATAAATTCTGTATTCTTTTTGTAGATACAACAAATGAAGCGAGAGGGGCGTTCTTGTCCGATATAGCGCTGTTACTGACTTGCCTTGTTGATTTATTATTAATCAATGCAATTTCTATGATTTCTTCCTATTAGTGAGAATTAATCCCTCAAGCACTCGGGTAATATCCGTGTTCCAAAATATTTTCGCCGGGGTTTGTCATGTGGTGGGGGGCGGCCTTCGCGCCACCATATTTTGCTGCAGGGATTTTGTAATCTACTAATTATTATTATTATTATATATGCTGCAGGGTCTCACGAGAAAGAAAGATTTAATCGATGCTGGAGATGTGCTGCTTCAATATGCTGCAGCCCTCTTTTAACATTAAGATATTGTGGCAGTGCACAAGGAATCCCTCTCTAAGTAACATATTCATTACATTAATTAACAAATTAAACAAGACGCGTCTTTTTCGTCGTGTGCCCCTCCTCTCCTATTGCTGACGTCATTTCCTGGTAGACAAGGCTATATGGTGGTACAGTTGTATCGTGTGTGGCTGAAGGTGGATAATATGCAGGAAATCGCTGTAGCATCACATTTCCCCAACCAATCCTTCCATAGGACCCTGATGAGGGGTCATTGACGGAAAAGATACTGGTTGGAGCAGAGCAAAGATGTAAGTCATGTTTGCGCTGCTGCTGCGGTTGCTGTAAATTCTCCTTATGAGCTTGTCTTTGATGCTCATATGGCACTGTTGTTGCACCTGCATCATTGTACATCCTGATCAGTGGGCGCTGTATGGGCTGTGCTTGCGGCTGCGGTGCTGAAAGGCGTGCTGCAGTCAAAGCTTCTTCAGCAGCTGTGGCTGCCTTCACCTGGGCTGCACGCACAGCTTCTTCGTCCACATGATAAGTCTTATACCCGCCATCAGGAACTATGTTCATTTCTTTGACAAGATCTACATTCCTTTTCTTCACAGTTTCTTTTTCGATCTCTTTTGCAGCGACTGCTGCCACGAGCGCTTCCTGTGCATTATCGTTACCGTTACCTCCAGTATCAGCACTATTATCTTCATGAGTTGACTCTATAGCTTTGCTTGGACTATTTTTGTGAAGATTATGTAGAACATTATATAGTGCTGCATTGTGGAAAGCCAATTCAGGTGATAGCTGTGTGACGAAGCTGCCTGCATGCGGTCCAAGCTCAACACACTCTTCATTAGCATCCATTCTTCGACTACGCTCTAAAAAGGCAATGCCAGCTGGAGTCAAGAAATATCGATTATATGCAAAGGTTCCTGACATTCCTCGTGTCGCTTCGATGCCTAGTAGATCTCTATGAAGGGTATCTCCAACGCTCAGTTGTTGGGCTAAAGCTTGCCAGTATTCTTTCGATCTATAGGCTCCTCTGCCAAACACCCACATATATGCGTACTCACGCACGCGCTGCACATCTTTACTATGTGATCCTAACAGGAGCTGTATGGGTATACCTAAGCCGTACACTTCTCCACTGTCTCTGACAGCCCGAAGGAGTAAGTACGTCTCCTTCCCTATATCAGCCATACCATCCTCGTGAACAACTGGAGGTCGTGGTACCAGTGGTACGTCTGTATTTGCTTTTTTTAGATTATGATGTGACTCCTGCTCTTGTGCTTGCTGCTCTACTTGTTGCCGTGCTAACTGTAGTCTCTGTTGCTCTTGTTGTTCTTGTTGGAACACCGTGCGGGCTTGCGCGTACTGCTCGTACTCCTTCTCCCGACGCACATCACACAGGTCGCAGCATGTACTTACTGTGATACCATTAGGAAATGGGTTGTTACTTGCATTATTTTCTTCAATAACGACGGGTATTTCTTCTCCAAAGTAAGCCAAGAGATATTTACGTCTGCATGACCCTCTTCCTCTACAATACTCAGACATGCCCAAAATCTGTTTGTTCAGTCGCTCTTGAACTTTCTCTACATATTCTTTATTTTTACGTGCGCCTTCTGTGCCTGTAGGTTGTGCTACAAGATTAGATAGTCCAGATGTACCTACTTGAAATGCCCGTGTAATATCCTGTCGATGATGCAAAAGAACGCACTGAGAGCGATGTCCATCCCTTCCTGCTCTTCCTGTTTGTTGATAGTAGGCTTCCACACTCTGAGGTATACCTATATGAATGACGAGACGAACATCTTCTTTGTGAATACCCATACCAAATGCTACAGTGGCGATGACAATGCTAAGCTTATCTGACTGGAAATCTTGTTGCACCTCTTGACGAGCTTGCGGTGCCATACCGGCGTGGTAGTAGGCTACACCCACTCCACGCAGTCTCGAGCTTGCTTGTAGCATTGTGGCATAAGTTTCTGCTTCTTTCTTTGTAGTAACATATACAAGAGTGCTCTGGAAAGCCTTGTATTTTCTGGCCGATGCTGTGGCAGCGGCTCTTGCCGTAGAATCAGTGATATCACTTGCAACATTCCATGATTGAGCGCTGTGCAGTAGGCGCACATGTGAATCGGTACCTGTTGATATGGGATCATACAAAGTTTGTTCGTATAAAGCTTGCATATTGAGTAGCACACGGACTATATCGTTATTACTAGTACGATTGAGGACAGAGTACTTCAAATTGGGCCGATTGAAAGTCGTACATACTAGGAGCGCTGATGGACGCAAGCGCAGACTGCGGACAATGTCGTCTCTTGCTGTAGATGTAGCTGTAGCTGTTAGTGCAAGCATAGGCACTCCTGGGAGCCAATCGCGCAAGACCCCTAATTCGCTGTACGCGGGGCGAAAGTCATGACCCCATTCCAGAGCACAGTGGCATTCATCTACTGCCACGCACACAATACGAGTGTTAGTCTGCAATGCCTGTAAACCATACTTCCACACCCCTATCTTCTCTGGAGTAGAATAAATGATAGTGTAGTCACCTTTCATGGCCTTTTCCTCTTCTTCACGAGTCGACGACCCCCCTATCGCAATGGCCGACACGCCACGTGCGCAAAGTAGTCGTACCTGATCCTCTATTAAGGATACCAATGGTGAGATTACAAGAGCAGTTGCTAGTACTCCACTTTGTTCTCGTAAAGCAACAGCTGGTAGTTGAAACATCATGCTCTTACCACTTCCAGTTGCCATCATACAAAACACATCACTGCCACTTAGCAAGCTCATAACAATATCTACCTGTTGGCTGCGAAAGCTGGAATACCCAAATGTGTTCTTCAGTGTCCCCAGCAATGCTGCCTCATCGAGCCTCTTCCCAAAGACAGTGCTACCTGCTTGCATCGTTCGCAGGGTATAGTATTCACGATCTGATATGTAATAATCAACTGCAAAACTTCGAAGCAAACAACAAATCAAGAAAAGATAAATGAGAAATTGGGCATCAATTGCTGCTTACCAGCCCTGCAGCGCTGTTGTGATGAAGTAGTAAAACGTGGGTATTTTTTTTTTAATATTCAAGGATATCGCCGGGGTCATAACTTTTCAATTGATTTATATCATTCTTTAAATCTTCCCCATAAAGATCATTCATTAGTATTATTGTTTCTAAAATAACACATTTGCATTAAAAAAGATTTGTGAGAACATTGGAAGATCGTGACTCTTGACTGGATAAGTGGGCTATGCTTCGTCTTTTGGATCGTAATCAGCGTGTTCGGATTGTAGTACGATGGAGGGGTCTAGCGGCAAAATCCCAGAATTCTTTTTGGGTGAAATATAGGCCTATCAGTGATGAGGGTATGCTCATGTTTCATCCCCCTCTAGCAGTGCGTGTTTTCAATGATCTACAAGTGAAGCAGGCACAGCAGGGTCAATCTTTGGATGGCAGCATTGTATTTGATTCTATTTCACGCGATATGACTCGGGTTTCATCTGAAGGCAACCGTCCTGGTACTTCACTTATGAATTTACAGAACGATGTATTGGACTTTATTGAACGCATTAATCTGGACTTTAATGGTGCTCAGGAGCGTAGTTCTCAAAAGAATAAGCAACAAGGAAAAAAGATTGTAAAGCCACTCAATAATATGCAGTGGGCACACTTATGCGCTTCACTTTCTTTGGTAGTAAGAGAGCTCAGCTCAGGTAATCACTGGTGGCGACTCCTCCAAGAGCACATCACCCTGAGCCTGTACCATCACTCACACGTTCAACGTCGTTCCATCGATAAAAATGAAAAAAGTGGTACAGCTCCTAGTAACCATACATGGGCATTCTTAGATAGCGTACTACTGCGTGCAAATATTGTGTCCAGTGCTTATATGTCGCACAAGATGGACAGACTTCTTCGTGTCGATCACAAGACCAGCAACCTCTCGAAGGATATTTGTCAAAAACTGCTTGATTCGAAAATAGATACCCGTGAAGTCGTTCCATTAGCTGTAGTACGAGCATTGCGATCTGCTTTGAAAGAAGGGCAACATCTGGGTGATCTTTTATTAGAAGAACTCGCGAATAATAATGACATGCAGGATGGTCAGTTGCAGCAAACATGGATGACTAGAGACACGCGATCTCTCATAGATAGCAATGAACGCGATGATAATCATAATTATGACACTTTTATGGACAATGGTGAAGAAGTAGCGTATTCTTCACCGTACAGTGCACAGAACACAACTCAAAACATGCGTACTTTGCAGCGGTCTATGCAAAGCTACCTTTTTGATTATGTTGTATCCTCGGGAAGCGACTTGTGGCGAAAAGAGCACTTGTTTGTCGAGAGGGCAAGTATGGCGTTGAATGTTCTTTCTTGGCTCCAAGAACATGGCTGTGAAGTGTCAGAAGAAAAAGAATCTATCTTACGTGCCTTGGCTGCTGTGAATATTCCAACTGACACGGTGATACCTCTGTACTTGTTGGCACCCCTTTGGGAGGCTATAGCGCGTATGCCTTACAAGGATCAAGCTCGTGTTGCAGGCCAAGTGGATCCCAATAGCATTTCAGGGCGCGTTCGCCTGGTGAATACTGAGCATGCAGATCCAGCAGTAGCGGCTGCACTGCGACGTGTTTTTGGTCTTGCTCTGACCAGTTTACGCGGGAATCCTTCTCAGATCGCAGCAGAAACAAAAAATGGTTTCATAGCTGACCACCTTAAAAAGAATAGCGTTTTAACTCATACTGGAGTACACACATTGTACCATGCTAATTTGCAGTCGCTAGTCTCATGTATGATGTTGACTGGGGTGAAGGACTCAGCTCTGTTACATTGTGCCATTGAAGAGTGCTGTGAGACAAATGACTACTTTCGGTTGAGTACAGGGGTCGCTCTGCGCATCTTTGACTCATTAGCTCAGTTATCAGAAACAAGATTAGCACATCTAGTGCTGAATTATGCAAAATCAGGTGCCGGTGGAACATTCACTGGAACGAAGAACGCCGGATCTTTCTTTAGCGAAGCTTCGCGTGAGTTACTTTTGATGATATTCAAGTCTAAAGAAGCACATAAATATGATATAGCAGATTTAAAGTTAGCACTGAACCTATTTGGACGACCTGAAATGGATGGAGGCAAAAGGCAATTTCGTCTACATGAGGAAAATTATGGGAAAATATTGCAATCTATAGAAGAAAATGTGTGTGCCAATTTAGATCCCGATATTTCTGTTACAAGCTGTACTGATCTTCTTACTATTTATGGTCGTTTGGGTAGAAAACATCCTGGTTTATTAAATGCTCTGAATAATCGTATACACTCGGTACTATCTGCTGAGACAAAAGAGGTTGGGCTCTTGACAACTGTGACGCGCCATAACACTACAATGATGCGCTTCCTCTGGGCTAATGCACGCCTTAACAACTGTCCTGCATATATGCGCATGTATACAGATGCTATGCTGGAACATTACGAACCCGTGCATGACTGGTTATTGACGGTGCAGCGTGAGTCAGCCAAGGTGAAGTACGAAGGTGTGCGCCACATCAAGTTTCGTGACGTCCTTACGATGCTATGGGCCATGACTGTGCTAGAAATACTCACTGCAGAGCAGTATTCTCGCATATCTGTATTATTAGATGCTTACAATACACATTTTTATGATAAGAGAAATAATTCCCTTGGACGCAATGGAAGCATTACATCGGGATTTTTTAGGACATCAATGGATCAAATTTCACTTGATCAGCAGTTGATGAATAATAACTCTACACAAATATCAAGAAATTTGATTGATAATAGTAATTATCGTGATAAAGATGTAAAAGTGAAGATATCTCATTTGCAAAGAGCCGTCGGTACCACCCTGCAATCTATGGGTATTCCGCATGTGAGTGAGCACATTCTGAATATTGGATATTCTGCAGACCTATTCATCAGTCCGACCAGCGATTTTGCACACTATATATACACAGCTGATAGCGGTACGGGCTTTGATTATCGTCTTCACAGTGAGAGCCTGGGTACAGTAGTTGAAGTAGATGGACCAGCACACTTTGAGACATATATGAGGCAGCCATTGGGGCCCACTGCCATGAAGCGTAGGCATATTCGCCAAGCTGGCTATAACCTCTGTATTATCCCGTATTGGAAGTGGGATGCAAGAATGCTCAATGCAGAGAAGAAGCAAGTCATTATAGAAGCATTACGAGAGAGTGTAGCTGATGCTGAATAGCACAGCACAAACCTCCTGTTTGAAGGTGTATCGTAAAATTGGAGATAATGTAAATCACAGTACTTTATAACGTTTCAAAATTACATTTATGATGGGACAATTGGGTCCGGCCGGCATAAGATCGCAAAACTCACCTACTTCTAGATTCGACCACCTGTCATTTCAATGCTCTTCGACTGCTGTATTGGGTTGTTAATACTTCTACGTGTATCTTCAAAAGTGCTCGCTCGGAACTCATGCTCCAAACTCAAATCTACTTCATCGTATTCATCCAAATTAGGCTCGTCTTCTTGATACTCTTCATAGGAATAATCTGAGTCGATATCTCGAAAAGAAGAGAAGTTGGATGGAACCATAGATGGTCGTTCTTCTGGCATCTCCGTAGCCGCTGAGATATTTTTGGCACTGCTTCTCCTGATTGATATGCTCAACGCTCTACTTTCTCGTAATGAAGCGTGTTTCTTCATTCTTTCATGAACAGAAGGCATTGGATCTTGATTACCGAATCCACAAAGCATTATGCGTTTAAAATTCTTCCAGGCACCTGTCTGCATCAAGAGGAATGCGACTAACCCACCCATACCCGCAAGAGGACCAGTTATTGCTTCTAACTGTGCAGCAAAAAGTAGCTGCTCAGCAGTGGGTGTCTTTGATCCGTTCATAATGACGGTCGTGTACAACGTCCCAGACCTGGACAGCATCTGTATCACAGGATATCCTACTAATCTTCGAAAGAGTTGGAACAGAGGGTCATTCTTTCTGCTCTTACCTTTAACAGACTTTGCCCATATTCTGAACAACATTATCAGCAACAAAATAAATGCAGAAACAATGATACCATCGCGAATATAACCCTGCATGGCCATCGCCTTCGGTAAATATTTTTTGGAGTCCGATGAAGCTGTGTTATCCCAGCATACTGAAACGGTAATGATTCCTACTAATACATTCATAGATAGGACAATATTCCTGAACAATTTTGTAGGAATTCGCGCCTTTTCTACTACAAAAAGTACTGTTCCAACAATCGTAAATGAAAAAGATGCACACATAGAACCAAAAAAAAACCAAGTTAATAGAATTGCCCTGGCTCCAAATGGTGTCCAAAATACGTTTCTGAATGATGTTATATGGAATATTAAATCACATATGAACTGTACTATTGCGAAGCAACTAACAAGCTCGATATAGATTGACCATCGTAGTTGGTTCATTCTATACATGTACGTGATCAGTATGATCATCAGTGCGCTACAAATTACATTAAATCCCCCCCACATAGCTAGAGGGGTACTATTTACAAATGCAACATTGAACACAAAGTGCTGATCATCATCAGCCGTTGCAAACAATCTCCGGTCATCTCTCCATAACTCCAGATCAATCCCACTCATGACAAACACACTGCTACACTTGCCAAAGTTCCAATATCTTTAGCAGCTTAAAAAGAATATGATGAATTTCGGCATTACCATAAAAAAACCCTGTTTGTTGGTGTTGTGTTTTTTTTAGTGTTCACCACCGTGGTCCACGCACACCCAAAATTTCAACTACCGGCGGATCCATTTTTTTCATCCAAAGTCACCATTTATTTCAATTGAATATTGCAAGTATTGTGCTGCTACAAAGAAATGTCTGACTTGCCAGTTCCACCACCACGTTTGCCGTTTGCATTACCACCGGGTGGAAGAGGAGGAGGTTTTCCTGGTTTGCCAGGCAGAGGTGGGCTTGGTGGAGGTGGTATACAGGGCTTAAAGGCACGTCCTAAACCTATAACATTTGCGGACAAGAAGATCGAAGAGGATGATTTAGAAGCTCAGTGGAAATCGGGTGTTTTGGATCGTATGCGTGTTCTTGATCAGTGCCGCAAACCGAGCCCCCTTCCAGAAGAATGTGACCTTCTTCATATTAGCGACAAACGCTTAGATATACACGTCCTGAAAGAAGTATTGTGTTTATGCGGTGGTAATGCTGGTGGGCGCTTTTCTGGTGATGAGTTCTCGACACTACTTGAGATGACAAAGACTTTACCGAAATTATGGAATGCTGCCAATCTGGTATTTGACGCATTAGATAAAACACAGCGGAAAGTAAGTCTCAGTCAGCATTACATGCTGCTAGAGAGTGAAGAAGCAGAACTGCTTGATCTCAAAATATGCTCAAAAAGCGAAAGTCCCACAGCAACTATAGACTCCACATGCCAGCAGCAAACTTCGAGTGAACAACCAGAATGTCCTGAATCAGAATCGGAATTAGATGCTCATGCATCAGTGATACAATATCATCGCTTAGCTGATGCATATATGCGTTGTGTACGACGTATACAAAAATTGGTGAAAGTAAAGCAAGAAGAATTGAAATCATGTAGCAGTGCAGCCCTGGAAGGGGCAGCAGAAGGCGAGGACGACGAGGAGAGAGGGCGGCCGTTGCCAGAGTGGCTACAAATTCTACACGACAAGTATGAGCTATATGGTATGCCTATTGTGGCTTATAATCTTGAGAATACAGCCACACCACGTGTAACAAATGCCTCTGCAATCAAACTAAAATCATTTACAGTGGGGAAATTAGCTGGTTATTTGTCTGGTATGATGGTTGATACTGTACCTGTAGAAGAAAATGAAGAAAACGCATTGTGGTGGTTATTGCAAGCATCAAATGACGTGCATTTAGTGGTGAGTTCAGATCTATCTTGTGCAGCCGTACGGCAATTAGCTATAAGAAATGGAGAGCAAGACACGGTCGACGTCGTCACAGACACCGCCAGTGGAGATTCCGACACCTCTACCTCTGCTAGTACTGTCATATATAATAGACAATATTGGGCACGTAGATTTTATGGGTTCTTATCTAAGACAACAGAGCTAAAGTCTCGACCAAAAGATGAGAAAGGTTTACTACTTTTTTCGCTCCATGTGGCTCCATGTGATGGAACAGTGTTTGCACCTTCAGAAAAAGACTTACAAATCAAAGCAGAAAGGGAGGCTACCGCAAAAGATCCATGGGTTGGTGCAAAGTGTGTCTAATTCAGCGACAATCTGACCACTGTTATCCTTGAATGTCTAATCTTGTGTGTGGTATGTGGTATATGTTTGTATTTTACTACGTCAAATTAAATGTATTTACAATCACATCACATCCTATTATAGGCAGTATAGACATATCTGTATCACATATGCTACGATTGACTTTCCGCTCTAACGAAATTTCTTTGCTTTCATTTTTTTTTGACTACTGCTTCCTTTCGTAGGAGGTCGCGAAGCTAGCGGGTTCGCGGCTTTAGCGCGATGCTTGACCCGCTGCTTCTGTTTCTGAGCTTCTGCTACGACTGCGTCAGGGTCTTCGTAAGCACCACCAACTACATTACTATTAAGAAAGTCTCCTTCACGTTTGCGCTTTCGATTCACAATATCGACGATGGCTTTCTCGCTGTCTGTTGTAGCCTTTGTTTTGCTGTCTTCCACTGCAGAACTGAAGGAGTGTGATGCGTCGGATGGTTGCTCCATAACCAATGCTACTTGATTCAAGTATATTAGTGGAATTCCTGGTACTGTAGCCAATGAATGACGTAAAGATTTGTCTTGTGTTGCGACTAGATACCGTCGTGTTCCACTAGCTCCACCTTTGTTACTATCACTGGTATCTGCTGCTTCTGTACCTGTTCTGGTAGGACATCGTACCCACTGCTGATGTATTCTTCTCAAAAAGTTTGTGAGTTTGTGAGCGGCAGTAGCTGTTGGAGCATTAGATGCATGAGCATCATCCAACACCGTGCACATTCGTCTAGCGAATTCAATACTTTTAGCCTTGTGTTCCCCTGGAACACCTTGTAATTCTTGCAGCGCAGACTGAGTAACATACAGAACCAATTCACCACTCTTTATTTGCAGTTGTTGTTCTAATCTGTGCATTATATCCACTTTATACTTCATCGAGTAGTAGATGAAGTTCGCGTCCAAAATTACATGATACGGAGATTCCAGTCCATAAACTATGCGGAAAAAACGCAAATATTTACGAATTGCTTTACCTCTGTTGATTCTCATGGCAGCTTTCTATACTTTACAAGAGCATTGATACTCTTGGTACGTGGTACGTTCGATTTTTTAAAACCCTTGGGAAAGAGTGAAACTTTCAATAGGTGCCAATCTTAAAACCAAACTAAAGTGTGTTAATTGGTGTTTTTTATTTTCAATTTGAGTTTATAGTGAATTTGATCAATCTGAAGTCTCATATTTTCAAGTTTTCGATTAGAAGTTCAGAAATATGCCTGTTAGTGCACAGTATAGCTTTACAGAAAGGGCTGATAAGGTTGTAGTGCAAATACCTCTCAAGGGTTGTGCTCCATCTAAAGTCGACATCTTTGTAACATCAACAACACTTAAAGTGAACTTCTCTCCTTATCTCGTGGATCTCGTGTTGGCAGGGACTGTAGACAATGTCAAACATAAAGCCAAAGTCAAGGAAGGTGTACTTATCGTGACTTTACTCAAGACTGAATCGGGGAAGATTTGGGGTTCTTTAGTAGCGGATATTGCTGACAAAGCCGAATTGAATGCTGCCAAACAAGCTGCCAGGGCGGAAAATGTAGCACTTCAGGATACTTTAAGTAAGGATCGCCATGATAGAAAAATAGATGATGAAAAACATGCGCTACGGAAACAGATGGCACTAGAAGAACGCGAAAGGAGCTTATTAGAGAATTTGAAGGCAGATGAGAAGGCTGAAGCCGAAGAACAAATGTACAAGGAATTTGCTGAGATGGAACGACGCAATGCTGCTGCAGCAGCTAAATCAAATAAACATAGCAACAAACTTTCTTCTACAAGTACTACTAGTTCGGTATCAGCGGCTTCGGTGGCTGCTACTGATTCTTCAAAAGTTGACATTGCAGCAGGAAGTACTATAATTAGTGATATTTTCCACGCGGAAGATACTGCGGCAATGGATGCTTTCCTTGCTGGAGATGACATAGATTCAGAAGATGATGATGAAAATTTATCAGAGTCTTTACCTACGCCACCACCACGACATCAGGTTGCACAAGTACCAGCGACAGATTATGATGATAATGATGCTGACATCAAGTACATACCTCCACCGCGCAGTAGTGGTTATAATGATGATACGCGAATTGAGATTAATTATACTCCGCGTATCTTTCCAACACCAATGAGAGAATCAAAAGCAAGTGAAGAAGAAGATTGGGTTGCTAAAAATAGACAGCATCTAAAGAAGAATCATGCATTAAATAAAAATGTTCCAAAAGGAAAAGGAGTAGATGTCAGTGAAAGTGATCCCAACTGGCTCAAAGGCAAGGGTGATGACTTCTTTCGCATGGGAGACTTCAAGTCAGCTATCAATGCATATAGTGCAGCAATAGACGCAGACGAGTTTATGACAGCTTGTTACAGTAATCGTAGTGCTTGTTACATGAAGCTTGCCATGCACGACTCTTGTGTTCACGACTGTACCACTGCTATCAGGCAGATATCCTGTGATCCTGCTATTGTAAATCGTACTGGTGCAGTAAATTCACAAACTAATGATACTGTGGATATGGTAAAATTAGCTACACAAGGTGGAAATAGTGAAATTAGTCCTTTATCTAATCAACTACATAAATTATTCATTAGACGCGGAGCTGCGAATTGTTTGAGAGGTCAATATGGTGAAGCCATAAATGACTATACTCAAGTATTATTTGTATTACAATCTGTATCCGAAATGGGAGTTACTGGTGGCAGCTTCACAATAGATAGCATTAAAGAAGATTTAGGACAAATTCGCACCCTCAGTCAAGGGGACACCTTGAAGAAGGATGGTGATAAAGCTTTCGCGGAAAGGGAAGTTAAAACCGCACAACAACTGTATACTGATGCATTAGAATTGTTACCAGTGCATGTAGGGTGTTTTAGTAATCGTTCTGCATGTAAGATTGCTTTAGGTGATGTGACTGGCTGCATAGAAGACTGTACTGCAGCATTGGCTTTATTGCAACTCAAGCCTGAAGACGGCACAGGTATCAAATCCGCTGGAGTTAATATGTTAGCTTCTATACTGCCTCCTGTTGGTAGTGAGAAAAGATCAGCATGGGTACTGAAGACAGTGGTGAGACGTGGGGCAGCTTATGCTCAACTTGGCTCACTAGATGAAGCGGTGGAAGACTATGCTCTTGCAGCATCTCTAAGTCCCGACGATGAGAAACTGAAGAAGGATTTGAATAATATTCGTAATTATCGCCAAGGTATGACAGAAAATAAGAAGAAGCACGAAGTGGAGCAGTTATAAGTAGCCTGGTGATATCTGAATGTTTTCCTGGATATAGTTAATTGTAGTTAGGAGTGCAACGCACCCACGAATTCTGATCTATTGACAATTTGTAAATTTAATTGGAAAATTTTCCCTAACATGACCGATTTTCAAACTTGAATTATTGACTAACGATGATAGCGTAGTAGGCAGACAACACATTGTGTTTGAGCTGAAACGCAGTCTTCTTTTCAGCTAAAACACTAGGATTTGCAATCATTTTTCCTACACGAACAAGCTCATTCTCTAAATAGTCACTCCCTTTATCAATGATTTTCTTTGCAATACTCATATATATCTGGGCATATTCTCTATCCTTACTTCCTTCCTCGAAATTCCTCGAAGCAGCTGTGATAGCATCTAATAATGCAGCATCAACAAATCCATTGCGTACTTCTATGATCTCATTGAGAACTTTGACTGTTCCTGTTCCGTGAATCAAGCTACCATCTTTGGTGCGCTGGGTACCTGTTTTCCTGTTCATAAAATCAATTAAACTGTCCAGATCACGTGCCCCTTGATAATCTTCAGCTTCAGAACTGTCAGCAGGAAAAAACTTAATCGTAGGAAACCCTTGAATTTCATAGGTAGTGGCTAATTCTTCATTGTCTGCTTCTGTAGCGTCTAATTTTGCTATGACTACATCCTTCTCTCCAGCGAATGCAAGGGCTAATTCTTCGTATATGGGTGTCAATTGCTTACAATGTCCACACCAGGGAGCATAAAATTCGACTAGTGCTGCCTTTTTGCCAGTAACGTGTTTGCTGAAGTCGGCTGAACCTATTAATGTCGTGACTGCTGAGGGAACAGCCTTGATACGACGGTGGGTACCAATTTTATCGTTCACCCATTTAACAATCTGGTCTGCAGTTCTTCCCCCTTGATAATCTTCAGGTGCTGCACTAGCAGTTTGAAAATATTTAATAGTGGGATAGCCCTTAATATCATACCTCCCTGCTATCTCTGATGATAGAGTGGCATCGAAAGCCGCGATAGTGATACCATCTTCAGGTTGAAAAGTCTTTCCAGCAATATCCCATTCAGGTGCTAGATTTTTGCAATGGCCACACCATGGTGCGTAAAACTCTACTAATATGGGACCATCAGCATGTGTGACATGCTCATCGAAGTTTTCTGCAGTCAAATGGAGCACATCAGCTGTACTAAATGAAACAAGACACAATGCCAATAAAATAAGAAGTAGCACAAATTGCATATTTTTATCGTATTCTTTGGAAATAGATTTATAGAGAAGTTATTTGGTTGTTTTTTGTATTAAGGTGGGTCAGGGATTTTCGAAGAGAGAGAGGACATTTGATTTGGAGATAATAACTTCTTTACTGGTGAATGAGTGGGTATATGTTGCGTGCAATGAAGAGTGGCGTAAAATTGTAAACAAATAGATTATGACATTATCACATTCTCGTTGATTTCTGTTGGAAATTTTCCTAACTTCCCTCCAATTTCCAAATTTTAAACCTTCCTAAAATCTATCATGTAAATAGATCCTGAAATAAGATCTTTGAATTGCAGAAAATTCGAGTTGACTTTAAGACATGACAGGGAATACATCCATATCGAGAACATTGCTGGTTCTAGGGTCCTTGACATAAGTTCTCATCCAGGGTTCCATTTCAGCTTGCTCTTCAGCAGCACGAGCCTGCTCCCGCTGCTCGGTGGCGGCAGCGTATTTGTCTTCGCGTTCTTGCTTGTATTGGGCTGATTTTTCAATGGCCTTCTCGATAGTCTTAGTTATATATGCACTAGCTTTAATGACATTTTCTTGTTCGCCAACAATAAGCACACCTTCATATATAGTAGTAGCGTTAGGAATTTTAACAAGTACTTGATAATTCTTTTGAATATGATGAATTTCCGAACCCTTGTGTCCAATGATGTACTTGTGAACATCTGCCTCTAGTGGCATTTCAGCATGAACATATCCAGGATGAGTAGCAAGAGTATGGTGCCATTGTATTAAATGTTTAATACATTCCTTAGCTTTCTTCACTGCGAGCTTATCACCAACAACTCCAACTTTCAAAGGTGCATCACTCTTATGATCAACATTTCCTTGAGGTGTGGTAATTTTAACATCGAATGCATCTTGTATATTTCTTAAGGTACTACCACCTTTACCAACAATCTCACCAATACTTGATGATGGAACAGAAATAGACCCTTCAGAGAAGTTTTCGCCTTTAAGTAATAGACAATATCCTTTCGTCGCCATTTCCAATACAGATTTAGCAGCTAAATTCACATTCTTTTCAATTTCACCAGAAATAGTAACATCAGCAAATTCAGCGCTATCATCTTCTTTATCTTTTAAAATTCGAATCTCACATTCTGTAGCTTCTTGAATTGCTTTTAAAGTGACACCCTTGCTACCGACGACAATACCAACTTTTTTGGATTCAATTTGTATTTTTTTCACAATAGATTCTATGACTGGTAATACAGCAGCTGCCTCAGCGGCTGCTTCACGCGCTCTTTCGTTATCGTGAACTACTTGGTCGTGTACAGCAGTCTGGTTATGATGTTGCTGAGCCTTAGTCACAATATCATTACGGGGTAAAGGCTTTGGTGACTCTTTTGGTGAAACAGCTGCTGTTTTTTCTGCTTTGGCTTGCTTCTTTGTTCTTGGTGCTTTTTCAACGACATTCCATGCGGCATCTTCGAACATTTGGTCTTGAGATGAAGAAACACCCAGTGTGGCATCTTGATCATTTTCACGTCTTGGTTTTTCAGTTGTTTCAACTTGACGAATGGCGCCTTCACCTTCACTATCACTTTCAGGTGCATCCTCTGTTACATCAGCAAGAGTAATAGGTGTAGGAATGGCTTTAGTATCAGCTCTTGAGCTATTCTTCTTCGATGATTTCTTCTTTGGAGCTTTCTTTGGCCCATCATCAAAATCTTCGAGGTTGATATCTACAGGTTTTACCTCTCTAACAGGTGAAGTTGGAGCAGCTTTTACTTTAGAAACGGCGACTTCTTCCTTGGATACAACAACAGGCTTTGATGAGCATGTAGTGACAGCTAATTGAAGAACAGTAGCTCCAACATGCATGCATACAATGACACAAAAGACGTTCTTGAGTGAATCGTCATCATTTGCCCAGTCTGAAAGTTTGGTTCCAAGCATGACAAGTATATTTAATGGAACGCGGAAAACATTCATGATACTACTTTGTTGTTGCTCTGGATAATATTTACTTCTTAGCATACCCCCACTTGCATAAAATACACCAACCATAGCTTCCAAAACTAAAAACGAAACGAAAATATATTCAAATTGAAAGCAAAAGGCAGGAACAGCCATAGCTATAGCTGCCGTAATATAAGTGAAAATAGCCAAACCTTCTACTCCATATGGAAAGAATGGTAAAACAAAGGATGAAAACATACCACCAATAGTCATAGCAAGCATGAATGAAGTCATTACTAAACCTACTGGTACATTTTCGCTTTCACCTAAACTTTGATTCAACACCTTGACCCACATAAATACGAAAGTATATATTGCACCCTCAAATACTGCCTGAGATAAGCCAAGACATAGTACGGGACGACAAGAAATACAAAAACGTGCTGATGACGCAAGATCTGAAAGAATGGATTGTTGTACAGCAGCAGTCTTGTCAGCTTCTACTCCTCTGGCTTCTTTCATTATTTTTTTGGAATTAGTTTTTGACCGCGTCGTCCTTGGGCTCTCTTCTTCTGGAGAAGGCGCAGTATTGATCTCGTCACAACATCCAGGTTGTACACCGAACCCACCATAATTTTCTTCCCATGAAAGTATTATCAATAGTGCTACAACAGTAAGTGCAATAGCAACTTGAAATGGACCTATGTCCCCATTAAAATCAGCAGATATTTGTGCAACCATGCCTGCTGAACACCCCATAATACCATTACCCCAACTCGAAATAGCAAAAGTACTAGCAAGAAAATGTTCAGGATACTTTGATTTTCTGTGATGGGATACCATCCATGATTCAAATGAACTAAAAAGCAAACTAGTGCTAATTCCGCCCATAATACGGCCCATAACGAGGACAGGGAATGACGGGATGTGTTCCATAAGATTGATGATGATTTCCAATATGCAAAATAATATACAACCAAATTTTCTTCCCCATCGATCAACATAGACACCTATGAATGTACCAAATATGGCACTACTGGCAAAACCACAGATAAATAAAGTACCAACATCTACACCATAAGATGTATATAAGGAGTACATATTAGGACCTTGAAGCCAATCTGCAAGCATAAGTATGAGGTATACACTTATATATTGAAGTTGAAACCAACGAAAATTTGATTTTGTTTCATCGCAAGTAGCTACATAGCCCTCTTTCGACGAAGACCGTCTTTTACCATCAGGTCCACGTGGTAAACATGGTGTTATTAATGTTTGTAATACTGTTAATAGAGCAATGATAAGACAAAGAGCTAGTATTGCTCGCCATGCCCACATAGGCCAACCTTGTCGTGCTAAGAGGTCACTCTCCATTTTCAGGAAGTACTCACCAAAAGACCAAACCAAACTATTATTTATTCCATCAACCTCCTCTACAGTGAAATTGGAAGTCATACCCACCAACAAATAGTGTATGTATATGTGTTACATGTACTTCCTTCGTGGTGGATTGTTCATCCGAGGTCATTGGAGATTTTTTGTCGGGGTCCTTTTCAGAATTGTATGGTTGTACCGTCGGTTTTACAGCAACTTGCAAGCGGATGAGATTTGTGGAAAAAAATTTAATTTTTTGGTAAAGAATTAATTTTGTTTAACGGGTACGTGGAGTATTTTTTCGTATCCTCATGATTGTTATATTTAGTGTATGGTTGGTGGCATTATTATCAATATCACTCATAGATCTTTCGAGAAGTGACGAGGTTCCTGATTTCAACAATGAAGAAGAAATGGAGCGCTTATTTGCACAACATGGTTTTGATGATCATGCAAAGCGCGGTGGAGTGATGTGTCATCAAGGTATGACATCCCTTCAATCACGTAATCATTTACAATCAAATGGATGTACTGGTGCTGATTTTGTTAAAATATCTGGTCAAGAGGATTTTACTTATTGCTGTGACATTCATGATGCATGTTATCAAATATGCAATATGTCTAGAAAGAAATGTGATGCAGATTTTAAGAAATGTATGAATAGTATGTGCGATACAATATTCCATGATAATGATGAATGCAAATCTGCTGCAAATATGTATCACCTTGCTACTAGTGCGTTTGGCACGACATTTTATGAAGATGCACAATCAAACCATTGTCAATGTGGTGATATGCGAGCTAGTAATGTTGTACAACACTATACAGACTTAATTAAAGAGTTTTATAAGGATAATGCCCCTGATCAGTATCATAAATTTGATATTACTCGTTACAGTGACTATAAAAGCAGTGCTAAAAAATGGGCAAATTTATTGTACGGATTATATAAAAAATATGATCATAGCATTTTCCATGTTGATGGTCGTGAGACGAAGGGAAATATACCAAGACCTCGAAAAAATGAAAACAAAGGAAGAAATGATAGTGAGAAGGAAGAATCTGAGACTCAAGAGAGGAGCAATAAGGAGAAAGATGAGTTCTGAATAAATGATGATGATGTAAAACAGTTGTAAACAATACTTGTTATGAATGTCACCATCACGGACCTCATCTCATGAGTAGATACAGATAGATACTATGGAACTGTAAGAGGATTGATCATACACAATGTTTACGAGATTACAACAAATAAATTATATTTTGCTATTCCTACTACAATGAGAATTTGAAGTAAAGATTGATACATTTTGCACCAAGTTAAAACAAACTTCATTCAACTACATAGATTGTTTAGTAGTCCTGGCTAGATGAAGCACGTTTTCCCTTCTTACCACCCTTGGCAGCAACAACTTCCTTTGGCTTCGAACTCTTAGGGATCAAGACGGAATGAATATTGGGTAATACACCACCTTGGGCAATAGTGACACCACCGAAAAGCTTGTTGAGCTCCTCGTCGTTGCGGACAGCAAGTTGAATGTGACGGGGGACAATACGGGTCTTCTTGTTGTCACGGGCAGCGTTACCAGCAAGCTCAAGGATCTCAGCAGTAAGGTACTCGAGGATGGCAGCAAGGTACACAGGGGCACCAGCACCAACACGGGTAGCAAACTTACCCTTCTTCAAGAAGCGGCCAATACGGGCAACTGGGAATTGAAGTCCAGCCTTTGAGCTCTTGCTAACAGACTTTCCGGTCTTTCCTCTTCCTCCCTTTCCTCCTTTTCCTTTTCCAGACATGATTAGTAAATGTTTTTTGTAAGATAAAACTTATGATTTGGTGGGGTTAGATTTTGACCGACGGTGCACGGCTGACTTCAGAAATTTCTGATCCTCCTGTGCATTTTTTGAGAGCCGTGTCTACGTTATTCTGCGACTTCTAGATACAAGAATACCATATCTTCCTTTATACAATAACTTACTTCACAATAATTATGGCACTAGTAGATAATAGTGTATAAAACAAGATAATGTATTTTAATATCGAAGATTATGTCATTTTGAACACTAAACTTTGAGAATTTACTCTAATGTAAATATTTTCTTTCATTTTTTCAGTGTAAAAAAAGTTATTTCGCATATATATCCATATGAATGAATTTGTAATTATATTTTTGCAAAGTGCCTGTATTCATGTTTACTATATTTATAAATAAAGAGACTTATTGTATTGAGGATTTCTGGAAGGGCTCGAAAATGTTGATGAGCGCACGGTGCGACGGGGCCACTTGACCCATGATCTCATCCATAATTTTATAAATTAATCAAACACATTATTCAAAATGGCAAAGACACCCGCAGTCGGAAAGAAAGCAGCAAAGACCCCCAAGAAGGCAGGTGCCGGTGGTAAGCGCAACAAGAAGAGAGTTGAATCCTACTCTTCATACATCTACAAGGTGTTGAAGCAGGTTCACCCCAACACTGGTATCTCCAAGAGAGGTATGTCCATCTTAAACTCTTTCATCAACGATATCTTTGAGAGACTTGCCCTTGAGGCCAGCCGTCTTTCTCGTTACAACAAGAAGAGCACCCTTTCTTCCCGTGAGATCCAGACTGCTGTCCGTCTTCTTCTTCCAGGAGAGCTTGCCAAGCACGCTGTCTCTGAGGGAACCAAGGCCGTCACCAAGTTCCAATCATCTGCTTAAGCAGTTTATTGATCAGCATGAGATTGTCTTATTAGTATTAGTCTGTCAAAAGACCAAAATTATGAGATATAGTCTCTTGTGACAAAAACCAACAAACATCAAGGTGTTTCATCAACACCCCAATCAAAATAATTGGGGCCATATATGTATCTTGTGCTAAACAACAATGACTTATTATTTCTTTTTCAACCCCACCCAAAAACACCAGTCCGTCAGAAACAAAGCACTTCGAACAATACTGCACACAAAGCTGACCTAACGAAGTGCAGTTCGCCATACTATACGAAAGAATCTGATATATTACAATATATTACAATGTACACTCACACCAAAAATGAACTTCACTAAACTTTGCGAATGAAAATGCAGCCCAATCTCATAATACAAACATCTCGAGGATTATGGAGCATCAGTCATGCTTATTTCATGTAGAAGTGCTAATGCAACAATCCCTGCATGCTGTGCTTCGCCAAATTTGTGCTGCATCAACTTTTCTTGCAACTCATCTCTAGTAAGCTTATGTACCTCCATATGCTCATAGTCATTCTCAAAATTACCTGCGTTCTTCGCACTTAACACACAATCTTTTGCAAGGTACCCATGTAATATTCCTCCTCCACGATTTGCTTGCACACGATACGATCCAAGTGGTATCAATTCACCAGCTTCTAAACCTGTTTCCTCCAATAATTCCCTTTCAGCACATTGATCTGGTGTATCACCCGTGTTGAAGAGACCACCAACAATGGCTAATTTAGACCCGCGGAACCCATACTTATTTTGTTTCA
>JACKZZ010005791.1_pt1 | contig 27057 bp, 19 predicted proteins | sample 8027871 | NCBI WGS metagenome assembly JACKZZ01 (sample SAMN15724774, study PRJNA655200) | protist metagenome | isolation source: fluorescence activated cell sorting (FACS) single amplified genomes of... | place: USA: West Boothbay Harbor, Gulf of Maine | collected 2000-07-19 | reverse complement strand
GAGCCGTCCCGAGTCGCGGACCTCCGGGGCGACAAATTGCGGCCGCCCTTTTCGCATTGCCCCGAGCTGAATCGAGCTCAATTTGCAGGCAGAAGCCTGCAACTTGAGCTCACTCCTGAGTCGACCTCCTCCGAGGCCGCGAGGTTTGAACCAAAAACGAGCCTCTGCTTCAGCAAATTCAGCTCATTCCCAAACAAGACACGCACTAAGTAAATCGTCAGGAATCAGGAGGGAGTGTGGAAACTTGAAGACCTACAACTGCGGACCCGGGTGGACGACGTCCACCGATAGCGAAGCACCGAGTCCCCCGGTGGCTGAGCTGTCTCCTCTGCTTCGTTTGCCGAGGCCGTGCCGGAATACCTGGCCTGCCCATTTCCTTGATTTCGTTTCATTGTGAAAAAAAAGAAACACACAAGAAGCTGCCCGAAAATGTAGGATGCAAAAATTTTGATTTTTTTAGCTGCAGACATTTTTCAGTTTAGTAGTTGGATATGCGGAGCCGACGGAAGAGCAACTCCGCAAGGCGAAGAAGCAAATCGAAGTCGCTTCCCGTAGTGGGTAGGCAGAGTGGGGATGTGTGATCAGTGTGGGCGACCACGGCCAGACATCGACGGCGCGCAGGTAGGTCGTGGAGGTAGATCCGAACTCTCTGGCGGAGGGGGCTAACTACAGCCGCCGGCCTCTAGTAGGTCGGTCGGGTAGATCCGACATCTCTGGTGGTAGGGGCTGCCTACAGCCATCAACTTTTAGTAGGTAGGTCGGGTAGATCTGAGTGAAATCCCTGAGAGGGCGGCGCGAGCAACTATTAAAAAGCGCTTCGAGTAGGTAGGTCGAGGAGATTCGATCTCTCACCCTGGCTACATCTAGCGACGAGCAGCGGCGCCAAGTAGGTAGGTCGCGCAGGTCGAATCCCCCCAGTGACCAGCAACAGCGCCGAGTAGGTAGGTCGGGTAGCTTTTCTAATCAGGGTGGCCCGGGCGCGGCTAGTGGCTTCAAGTAGGTAGGTCGGGTAGATCGCGTGGCCATATAATCAAGACCAGGCGTGGCCAGTCGCTTGAAGTAGGTAGGTCGGGGAGATTTTATGATTGGGGCCGGGCGTGGTCAGTAGCTAGCTTCAAGTAGGTAGGTCGGGTAGATATTCTGATCAAGACCGGGCGCGGTCATACTTGAAGTAGGTAGGTCGGGTTGGTTTGATCGAGGCCAGCTACAGTTGCTATTGCCAACCAGAGCTGTTAGTAGGTAGGTAGGCCAGCTGCAGCGAACGTGGGTGCGTCAGGTGCATTGTGATGGGTAGGTAGGTAGGACAGAAAAATCGCCAATAGACAGACGCTGAGGGTACGCACTTTAGCTAGCGTTAATGAATCGATCTAGTAGCCCACTCCACTACCCTACTACACTACCTACCCAAAAGGGCCTGCCGGGTCTGGCCTATTGTCCATTTCCATGTGCCATGTTTGTAAATGATATAACTTTTGCATTTTCATGCGCAGGTCTTTCTCTTTCTGTTGGTGAAGTTACAATATTAGCAGAATCTGCTTACGTATGCCACTACAGCACTGTTTTTGTTGGATATGCGGAGCCGACGGAATATGGATGTGTCAGGATTGAAATCGACAAAGTTGAAATGATTTGCCATGCATAAGATGCAAGGCATGAAGTGCCTGCGTTGCCGGGATGGCGAGTGAGGCAGATTGTGAGCCTATTTAGGGTTTGGGATAGAGCTGCTAAAGGAGCATGACAAAAGCAGTCTTCTGTGCCCGAACAGCATGACAAATTGGATTCCGGTGCGCCGAAAATTTGTCATGCGTCGCTTGGAAATTGGTCTTCCAACTGGTAGCCATTTTATGCATGGCAAATCATTTCAACTTTGTCGATTTCAAACCTGACGCTTCCATACGGAAGAGCAACTTCTTGCGGCGAAGAAGCAAATCGAAGTTCGGGCCTGGGAAATTGCGAGGAGCCTGGTCGTATGCAATGCAAAAGCATCGTACTCGTACAAATGCGAGTCTTGCATTACAAATCTTGTTTCCAAGGCAAATCTGCATTACAAATTTTATTTCTCATGCTGAGGAAATTTGTAATGCATTTATACGAGTACGATACTTTTGCAGTTCATAGGTCGCGGCACAAGGGGAGCAATCTGACCCGACCGAAACCGACGCAGTGCTCACAAGACTCGGAAGTTGCCCAGGATTGGTTTCTCTCGAAGACGATATCACACAGGAAAAAAAAATGAAAGCGGTCAGGGCGTACTCTCTCAGTATGCAAATGACACGCACAGACTGAATTGACAGAAAGGAGATCTCTTAAGGACTGGCTCGCCCATAGCTACGGTATGCTGATTGAAACGTGTATAGATTTTTGTTTGTTTAGTTTGCACAGTGCACCTTTTTTCTGTGTGATAGTCGAAGGGCAGATGATCGGGCATTTTCACGACTTTAACGGAGCGGGACCGGGAGCTGCAAGCGGGGGGACGCCCTAGATGAAGACAACTTACGAAGTATGAGAGTGCCCGGCAACTTCTGATCTCCGTAAACTGTGTCATGCAAAATACCAAAATCACGCTTCGCTTCTAGTTCTACTTTGCCTGCTCTCGACAGCACCTTGCTCGCGTGACACGATCGGGGAGCCGCCGCCCGGAACTACAATGCAGCTACGTGAATTTGTCACACAGCAGCTGCTTCTTTGCCAGGGCCAGTGTGGCTTCTGTTGGTGTGGATACCATCCAAATGACAGGGAGGGGGAACTACAGTCGTTCACTTCCATACTACCATTGTGACATTTATTCCGGTGACGCGGCCAACGCGAACACATGTAAATGAGTCGGAAATGTGACAGCTACCGACACCTCTGTCTGTGAAAAATACCTATACAGCCTTAAGTATGTCGCTCCAAAGCAGATTTACCACCCAGTGTGCTGCGCTGTAGCGCCTCCTGTACGTTCTTTTTTTGATTTTGGATGTGGGCCCAGTAGAATGCATTCTGATGTCTGCAGTAATGCGATAATACTGATCTGAAATTGAATCTTTTTTGGTAGTTTTGGTTTGATGTGAACTTTCTGCCTACTGAATTGCACGACGCAAAATGTAAATGTGTTGTCATTCTATATAGAAGATCGCAAATATTTGAAGCTGCTAACTGCTCGGCATGATATTTATAGAAGCAGGCTCGCGCGCCACTTGAAGTCGTGCGTAATTTTGGCTCTGAGTTTTCTAAAACAACCTCAAGAATACAGCTTCGGACCACATCAAACGGTCCTCGTCCTCCCAAATAAAAACTTGTCAAACGATTGTGAAACCGAGCAGGTACGCATTGCAAATATGTCTGGGTCGTGATCTGGAGTGTTGTAATCTATCATCATGCTGGGTGAAGTAGGTTATGATTGAGGATACTCGTTTTTAGAACGCCTAGTTTTTAGAACGCTGATTTTTTCGAACGCTGACAAGCAGCACGCCGAATTTTTAGAACGCTGACGCTCTCGCACTCACATACCTTGTACGCATGACACACTGCGTTTTTGCGCAAAATGACGAGAGAAGCTGCGCTGTCGTGTGGGTCATGCAATACAGATTTTCGTCCTTGTCGTCTGGGAGTGCTAGACAAGCTCAAGGAAGACAACTGCAACTTCTCCAGCAGAGGACCCAGACATATTTGGAATCCATACTAGTAGGTCGGTCGGTCGGTCGGTCGGTCAACTTACGTTGGGCCGTTGTTCGACGTCTTCCTTCAACGCTAAGTAATCTGGCGGCGGGTGTGTGGTATGAATTCCAAAAGTATCGTACTCGTATAAATGCATTACAAATTTCCTCAGCATGAGAAATAAAATTTGTAATGCAGATTTGCCGTGGCAACAAGATTTGTATATACAAGACTTGCATTTAATATACGAGTGCGATACTTTTGCACAGGATATGTGGTCACGTCCATACTTAACTAATGCGACCAGCCCGTCGGCGACGAGAGGGTGAAGATTATTATATGAATATCCAGAGATGAAGTTGCACTTGCACACGACCCCATATTTGAGATTATCAAATTTGCTAGAAGACGGATCTTCACGAGGCTATGTTGGCTATGTGAAGTCGATGAACTAAGTACTCCGCATGACTACTAGTACTAGAAAGCTGGACTACAGCACGCAGTTTGGTCTTCGTGCTTGGCGATAAAAGCCACAACACATCATAAATGTCCCGCCGCTTGTCGTCCTGCTGAGTTTTGCGAAGGCTCGACCATTAAGGCTCGCCAGGACCAGAAAATTATACTCCCTGTGAAGAAATCGATTGCACGCGTGGTACCGAGGATGACTGCCACAATGATTTGGCTGCTTCCCTCCTCTTCGGTAATCCTGCTCTCGGTTATCCACTCCGAAAAGAACAGATCCATTTCCATCCCCATCCAATTCCTCACGCAAATAAACTTGCACCAAAGGAAAGCCTAGTATGCTACTTCTTTTCATTGTGATGCAAAAAATGGAGGGGCATGGGGGAGGTGGGTCTTTTTCTGTGGATCTAGTTGCTGTACCAGGTGCCATTAGCCTGCACCGGGGTCGGCGTCAGTGGGGCCGAAGCATCGGACCTGGATGTGGTACAGGGTGCGAAGTACTACAAGTTGGATCCCTTAGAGATCTGGCTGGACCCTGATGACACCAGTGAGCACACGCTGACCGCCTCGGCCCGGAATATCAAATGTAAAAATGTCTGGGTCTGGAAGGATGCAACTTGTCATGCTAAATCTGAAGCGTGCAAAAATCTGTGTTGCATGATTACCAAAAGTCGTCCAGTTTTGACCAAGTCGGGAGGGAGTTTCTCATGCAGGATAGGCATGAGAGAGATGGCACAGAATCTGTCATGCTAGGTCCTGCATTCCAGACCTCATGGGTCATGGAAAAGCTGCATGTCATGGTTGATCTGTTTCTGTTGGTCAATGCCACCCTCGATTCTCACCCCCAGGGTGTTGGGGTCCCCTCCTCCAATGTGTATTGGTTGAGGACTGATCCCTTCATCTAAGTGCCATCAGCCATGGTATCTGGAAAAGCTGCATGACAAATCGCACACTCTTCCAGACCCAGACACTTTTGCATTTGATAAGGAATAGCAGACTACGAAACGGCCAGCCAATGGCTCCGAGTTCGCCTCTGTACCGGCCTCACAGCGGCCGCAGCGACTGGCCGGGCAACGAAGTGAACGGTCACAACTGGAATTCAGATCCTCACGCTCAGGCAAACCCCATGTGGTGGAAAGTAGAAATTAATCCCGGAAAACTGCTGGCCACGCGGGTCCGCGTGTGGAACCGGAAGGCACCATGGAACGGCCTGGCGGCGCGACGGCTGAATATACGCAATGCGTATTTACTTGTTGACGATGCAGAGGTGGGCAGATTGAAGGAGGACGAAAAAGATCGGGTCCCGGGGACGAATCTGAACATGTTGTGGATGGAGCCTGGAACCGAGTATCAGAGTGCACAGAAGTCCCCCTTCCGCTCATTTGTCATGCAAAATACCAAGCCAACCGTTTGCCTACAAGAAGTCCTCTGCGCACGACAAATTTTGTTAGCCCAACAATCAGCACGGCAATTGCTGTCCGAATTTGTAATGCCATTTTTCGCGCTGGCTCTGTAGTTGCTGGTGGTGCGCATGTCCTGCAACTGACGGGGAGGAGGAGTTGTACAATCGTATACCCATGCACGAGTGGACATCCCCCTGTGGCGGCGGGCATCAAAATTTGAGTTGCGGACAAAGGTGACCTCACACCTCATCCTAGGCGGATTATCAAATGCAAACATGTCTGGGTGGTCTAGAAGACTGCAGATGTCTGCAAGAATGCAGAGTCGATTTGTTATATGAGTTAGAAGGGCGGGTGGCATGCATGATGAACCAGCATCACAGCTTCGATACTGCGAGAGCTTTATGATGCCCACTCTACATGAGAAACCCAATTTGCCACGCATGTAATGACACGCTTTATGTGCCACTACATGAGAAACCCAATGAGCAGCCTTATTTGCCACTTATGTAATGACACGTATGTAGCAGAGAGCTTCACAAATTTGCACCTTTTTTAACCCAGACCACGCATTTGCAACGCATACGGATTCGAGATCTACTACATCCCAGAGTTCACCGGTACCCTCTGCAAAGCAAAGTGCATCGCTGCGCTCGCATGAAAAATTACAGTCATGCATGGAGGTAACGGGCCTAAATCAGAGCTATCTCTTCTTGCCAAAATAAAAATTTGAAGATGTAATGCAGTTTTTACTTTTTACTAGCACGACGATGCTTTTGCAATGCATAGCTGTCATCTACCAGCGACTGAATGTCTTCATGAACGGAGGTCCGACTCTAAACAGCTTCCATATGATAAGAGTGGTAGATCGGTGGAAATGTGCAAAGAAGAAATAACTTGCGATGCACGAATATTGCTTCGAAACCCATTCTCTTTGTCATGTTGTTTCCCTCAGCTACCCAATTGAGGGCTTGGTTTCTGCAAACGGCCTCTCATCTTGCTGCCTCTGCAAATGTAAGAATACAGGCATGTCTACTCTCCGAGGCATTTGCATTTCGTGCAATGCAGCGCGCCACTTCATGCAGTGTTGCAGCAAGCCACTTCATCCACCTGCCGCGCAAATTATTTCCATTTTGTTGATTTTCAGCGAGCAGGCGCTTCCATAGCTAGCTCATTCACCACTTGTCGACGACGCCGCGACCGGTAAAAGGAGATCGGAGCGGCTTACCGGACCCATCTATGGGATTCTCAAACGTTACATTCTCAACTGTTACATGATTTGTCATGCAAAAACAGCAATAGGGGAAGGGGCCGGCTTGCAATTCTCGCATAGGAAAGGGGAGGCTTGCCTCCCCAGCGATAATGGACAATGGCAATGTCGGCGCGGTTGTTTTAGCATCACAAATTCGACACAGATTTAGATTCTGTTTAGCGCTTCGAGAATTTGTCATGCGAAGCAGCTTGATGGTCTGGCGGCTCATGGTCAATTTGCATGACAAATCATGTAAACACTTGCGAATGTACCGTTTGAGAGCTCCATACCATCACCGAGTTTCGTGTGGACATCGAAGCGCAGGATCAGGGCTTCAATATCAAATGCAAAAGTGTCTGGGTCTGGAAGAATGCGAATTTGTCATGCAGATTTTACATGGCCCGTGACGTCTGTGATGTATATCTGGCATCACAGATTTTCTGAGTGCTTCGTTCTTGATGCCTATTCCGCATGACAAATGGCCTCCCCGCGTGATGTTGAAAAATAATGAAAAGAAAGAAAACAGAGAACGAAACAGAAGGGCAAAAATGGGGGCGCAGTGTTCTGGGTGTCGGCGGAGGGAAGAGGAAGCAGAGGAAAGAAAAAGAAAGAGAAAAAAAATGGCTCCCCTGGTCGTCTCAGCTAGCCTGCAAGGGCTCCGCTCCCGCCAGCTGAAAGGCACGGCGCTGCTAATCATCCCGTCCTCGCCAGCCGATAGGCACGGCGCTGCTATCCCGTCGTCGTTATCGCGTCCCTCTTACTAGTAGGTGGGAACAGGGTTGCTAAGTTAAAGACTGCGCTAAGGCAGCACCCCCCTTCCCCAAGGGGCACCCCCGGGGCGGGCGCGGTGGCGGCTCTGCTAACGCGGAGCTTCAAAGTCCGACTCTACCTATGCGCATAAAAAGAGTGCGCGGAAGCAGGTCGGTAAAGTGCTTGAAAGGGGCATGCTTTGGGGTTGCCCGTCATCGTGATAGGGTCAACGTGTGTGACCAATAGACCCCCTGTATATCTAGCGCGCAACCGACCACAGAAGCTGTAGCGTTCAAAGTTTGTAAGAATAACCCAACAAGGCAACACTGGAGCTCCACCTTGCTCGCGGGCTTGGATGGTAAATCAGGTCAGCCACATCTAGCGCCCACTGGCCGTACTCCCGCGTAAGAAATCGCAAGCGGTTCGGCGGATGCGGTCGGGTGGTACCTGTAGGACGTGGAACGGGTGTCCACCTAGGGGTATTGGCAGAGGCTAAATCTGTTCTAACGCCACGGCATTGGCAGAGGCTAAATCTGTTCTAACGCCACCCTGACAGGAGTCAAATGTCAAAACGATACGATACGCGTAGCAGAAACTGGACTCCTCTTGCTGGTCATGCAATAGAGTCCAAAGGTAGCATCCCAAGTTCCAACTTTCCAGACCCAGACATTTTTGCAGTTGATATTCAAAATTCCTGGACAAGATCAAAGCAACGCGAATCTTCCAAAAATCAGGGTGAGGCTGTGTCGCTACGCCCCGGACAACGAAGATTGGACTAACACCGACGGGTCTGTGTTCAAAGCCGGAGTGCAAACGGTGGAAGACGTTAGGTTCAACCAATTTGTACAACACCAGCGGAGGATTATCACCTTCAAATTCACGAACACCACTGCCAATGGAGCGGAGTTAGTCACCAGCGCACAAGCCGACGACTTCTACATTGTGCAGATTATTGGTGGCATTGACACGCGGCAGCGCCTGCTCGTGCACAAACTCATCCTGTCGGTCAAGTACGCGGCCTCCCGGAGGCAGCTGCGGGAGCAAGATGCGAGTGCTGGTGTTTCTTCTGCCCACGCACAGAGGCTGCTGCAGAAGCAGGATGCGCATGCTGTTTTTTCTGGCGAAGGGATAGATGAAGGCTCTGGTGGTGCTGTCACAGGAACTACTACTGAAACTGATCCAGCGCTAGTAAGTCAAACCGACAAGAACATGAACGATGGCGACAGCGAAAGAACTCCGCTGGATATGGCGTTCTCAAACGTTACATTCTCAACTGTTACATGATTTGTCATGCAAAATGAGCATCAACATCCACACGGTGAAGGTGAAGCTGCTTCGCATGACAAATTTTGGAAGGGCCAAACAGCATTGGAATCTTGTTCTGTGCCAAATTTGTAATGCAAGAGTTGCAAGCTCCGTGCTTCCCCTGTTGCGGTTCCTGCATCACAAATTCATGTAACAGTTGAGACTATAACAATTGAGAATCCCATACTAGACGATCTCCCAGTCGACTGGGATCCCGCTTATGATCCGTTACCTGCTATCAAATGCAAAAATGTCTGGGTCTGGAAGGTTGGAGCTTGTGATGCTAACTTTGGACTCTAAAGAAATCTGTATTGCATGATCAGCAGGAGGAGTCTAGTTTGTGCTACGCGGGGAGGGCATTTGTCATGCGGAATAGGCATCAGGAAGCCCTCTCAAAATCTGTGATGCTAGGCCATGCATAACAGACATCCTGGGTCATGCAAAATATGCATGACAAACCCGGCAAGATTCCAGACCCAGACACTTTTGCACTTGATACCTGCCGAACTCGAGCAACACGTCTCGAAGGCTACCCTGCAGTCCCTGAAGGAGACGCGCGCAGCGAAGGCCGCGGCAAAAATGGTGATATCCAGGGGAAAAAAACACCCATCCACGACCCCATCGAATTTGATGTCATGCAAAACATGCAGGAAATCAGTTCAGGTGTTTGTCAGGCAAGACCTGGAAGGGGGTGGGTCTTTTTTTTCTCTCGATAGGTGAAGGGCGTGGACTACGACGGAATGATCCGGGAGGCTGAGCGGCAGCGGATCCAGGCCAAACTGGAGAAAGTGGACGAAAAGCGCCGGCGAAAGTTGCAACAGCAACGCGCACGACGTGTCGCGAAGACGAAGAAACACGAGCTGTAGGAGCTTGTTGTTTTTGTACCTGTTAAAGTTCTGGACAACAATGGTGCTGTTGAAGAAATAAAAGAAAGAGTCGATTTTATTTTTGGAACATTTTCTGCAGGCGACATTGATTTTACAAAGCGAAGTAATTTTTAGCGTCCACATACACGTGGACGCACAATAGACAAATTTCAGAAACCTAGGTGAAGCCGACTTTATCTACACTTGTCTGCGGCTTCTTCACGCTGACTTTACGAAACGCACACAGAGACGACGACGAAAACTGTCATAGAATGCGATTTTTCCGCACCCGAATAAGCGAAGTCTTTTGACTGTGAGTTGATATATGTTTCTATATCAATTGGAAATTTCTTTTGCAATTGGACGCTGCAGAACTTGAAACTGCAGACAGCAGCGCACCAGTAGCGCTTCATCTTTAATGGAAATAAGAACACCCTTATTTTTTTCTTGGGAAAACGAAAAACAAGGGGACACGACGGGCACTAATAAAACAGATGCCGCAGTAGATGATTGTAAAACAAGAGGCGGGCCATAGATTTCTGGCACAAAGGTAGGTGATATTATGCCAGGTCGTGGAAGATTGATTTTCCAGCTTCGCTGATTGGTTGCGGTTCGCCACCGCCACGTCCGTGTGCCATCGTTCTTTGGAAAAAATTGAACCGACGACGAGAAGCAGAATTGTTCTTGGACTTCGATTGTTCTACTGGTGCCTGGGCTGTCGAGTGCTGCAAGATGAAGTACTTAGTTTTAGCCTGTTGATTTGTTTTTCCCAGAAAATAAGGCTGAGTATTTTTAGTACGCGGTAAGTGAAAACAAGAGTAGAAATGAAACCAGGTGAAGATCGCTTCTATAAAATAAATTCATTGCTTCTATAAAGAGCAAGTGCTGCGATCATGCCAAAGGCAAATCCTTCGACCTCATCGTCATCTTCTTGCATGGCGCAGAGGATGAACGTCGTCGGCCAGGAATTTAGGTTGACTCTGGCCCTTGCCTGCAGTTTTGTCATCCTTGAGACGTCGAAGATCGATACTCTAAGTCTTCACCTTTTGATATCATGTCCTGCGTGCTGGTTATGGTCGTGCGGATCAACTTTCACGAATCTACGAAAAAAATAAAAATGTTAGAAGATTTTTGTGTTGGGAGTAGGCCTTGTTCTGCGGAAAAAGATATTCGTTGTTGTGTGACTACATTTTTTTTGTTGTAGAACGCGATCTTCTAAACATGCCCGACGTGGTATCCGTCCTTCCGGCAAGTAGAACCGGCGATCCCTCGAACCTCGTTCGAGTTGATCTCCCCACGCAATCCTCGCCGGCGACGACGACGACTGCAAGTACTGGCCCTATTCAAGCTTTCAGCCTGCAAACTGAACTGGACGACATCGGTATGCGCTGCAAATATAGACCTGAATCTGAAACAATTTGCCTTGCTCAAGCGCGCATCGCAAATGAAGATGAAAAAATAAACGCTTATGTAGAAGTACGGGGAAACACAAACAGCATGAGGAATTTCTATTTCACTTACAATATTACCGCCCTCCGTTCACATCTGGCATCACAAATCCAGACCGGACCCCTTAATGACATATTTGCGAAGCATAATCGAAGCCGTTCTGTCTAAAAGAGTGAAAAGAAACGACATCGATTCCCTGGAGAAACGAATTACGCATTGCAAAAGTTGTAGCGTACCCGTAGTAATGGCAATCATGGTGCGCCGCAGATCTGGCTCCTGGACGCGGCCTAGTGCCTGATCATGTAGCATTTCGAATTTCAACATTTTGCATGTTGAGGTGGAAGGAACTTCTTGTCATGATGCACTTTTTACCACTCGTAATGCGAAAGTACGTCAACGTTTGCACAGGATACGAATTTTGGAGCTGCAGACCATGATCATGTCTTCCGGGGAAGATTGTAACGACGATGCTACAAATCCAAGTACCACTACAAGAACCGTGACTTCTGCAATATCGCGTAAGAAACAGAATCTGCTCGGCAAATACGAATTCGAGCGGCACTCCAGACGAGCCCGGGCATTGTATGAGAGTGTCAGGTGGGAACGCGTTGTGAAAATGAAATTTAGCATGCCTCGCGTGAAGTAGGTGAAATTGTACTGCGCACAAACCCGTCGCACCTCGGAGGGCATCTGCATCATGAGCAGGCAAATTCGAATGAGGTCGGGTCGAGGTGTAAGCGGTAGCGGCCTGTCTAGAGGCAAGTATGACGCTGCACCAGCTGAAGAGCTAGCATGCTATGCCAGCAGCCTCTTTTGAAAGCTCCAAGCAGCTTGACGGATGCGCTCTGCATGTTGTCCTCAGCAAAAACAGTGTCATGTGCGTTTACATGAAAATGGCGAGCTTAACTGAAACTGCCGTCCTCGAGCGTTTGCGATTAATCTTGTGATGAATTTATTCGTATATCCCGCCCTGAACATCCCGCCATATTTTGCTGCTGCAGGTCCGGAGTAAGCGACCGTGTGAGAAGTTCAAATTCGTCCGGAAAAAACATGCCGATGTTCTTGTTGAAACTCCGCCACATCTCTCGGTGGAGACAGGACCACAAACTGAAGCGGGCAAAAAAAGCACCAGACAGGAGGTCGTACAGCAGGACCCGTCTTCAATATGCACCTCGAAACCGAATCCCCTTCTGGAGGTGGATACGAAAGCGGTTATCGTCCAAAAAAGAACCGGGGAACATGTGTCGATCAAGGTCGAGTATGCATTGCGAAAGTACTGCTCGACTCGTAGCGACTGCAATCTCGTTGCATGAGAAGTGATTTCTTTTGTATACCTGAGTCAGCATTTATTACATTTGGAAAAATATATTTGTCATGCGATTTATGCTACCTGCACGCAACTTTTGCAACGCATATCAAGGACGAGGCAGACGTGGAACTTTGCGACTTGGCCGATATCCACAGAAAAAGTGTCTGGGTCGAGGACAGCAGCGAGCATGTTTGTCATGTCTCTTTTGGATGTGGAAGACGAGCACGAAAAGCATTTTGCTATTGAAATTGATTTCTCTAGCAAACCAAAACAAGCAAGACAGATGATGAATCTCAACGCTTTATGTTGATTCCAACGGAGCATCACAAGTAGATGAACCTCAGCTCTCCACTTTTCCAGAACCAGACACATTTGCAAGGTATATGCGAGTGCTTTGTGCGATTGGAAGGAACGACGGGCGTTCTGCACGTACCAGATAAATTGGTTTCTACTTGTATGCTTATCGTATCTTTTCTACATCAGTAAAGAAGGTTGTTGAGGTATATTACTTCGAACTACAGTTTGGTTCCGTACGTACAAGCGCAGCACGATGCTCGCCTTAGAAGATATCGCTCCTGCAAGAAGAAAACTATAAACCTGACACTTAGGTGCGCGGCTTGCAGAACTGCGTCGTGAAGACGGACAGGATCCGTGGGAGCTGCTTGCTCCATGACGTGGAAAACTCAATTCTGCTCTTTCCGAACCTGTATGACACCCTCAGAATGGAAATCCTCAAAGTGGAAATAATTTGTGATGCATGAAATGCGACACCAAAAAGACTGTATTGCAGAGAACGCAACGGAGGCCGACTATTGTGCTTCTATGGGTTCAGAATTGGGCTGCTGATTAGCATGAGAGAAGGGCACCCCTTTGCCTAACTAGCATGACAGACACGCTTTGAGTGCCCGGGAAATTTGTCATGCGCCGACTATAAATGGTGCTCCAACTGGAGTCGTTTTTTTGCATTACAAGTTATTTTCACTTTGAGGATTTCCAACCTGAGGCTTTCATAACCTGCAACAGCTTCGGATACACACTTCGAAAAAGACACTGTATGGATGTGTCAGGATTGAAATCGTCAAAGTTGAAATGATTTGCCATGCATAAAATGCAAGCCATGAAGTGCCTGCCTTGCCGGGATGGCAAGCGAGGCAGATTGTGAGCCTATTTAGGGTTTGGGATAGGGCTGCCAAAGGAGCATGACAAGAGCGGTCTTCTGTGTTCAAACAGCATGACAAATTGGAGTCCGGTGCTTCGAAAATTTGTCATGCGCCGCTCGGAAATTGGGCTTCCAACTGGTATGCATTTTATGCATGACAAACCATTTCGACTTTGTCGATTTCAACCCTGACGCTTCCATACACTGTTCGCGGTGAATATCCACTCTGGGCCGATCATCGAAGACTGCACGGAAATGCTCTTCGCACCTTATGTCGAAGTTGATACAAACACTTATGGATGTGTCAGAGTTGAAATCGACAAAATTGAGATAATTTGTCATGCATAAAATGGATGCCAGTTGGAACCCAGTTTCCAAGTGGCGCATGACAAATTTCGGCGGTCCCTAAATCCAGTTTGTCATGCTGTTTAGGCAAAGAAGAGCGATTTTCTCATGCTACTTTAGCAGCTCGAGCTGTAACCCCAAACAGGCTTACAATCGGCCTCACTTGCCTGCTCTGCAACACACGTACCTCGGGTCATGCATTTTATGCATTACAAATTATTTCAACTTTGACGATTTCAAACCTGACGCTCCCATACCGCTTCGACCACGACGCATAGCACTACACCGACGTCCACAAAACTGAACATGTGGTCCGACGTGAAAGATTTTAAGTGGCTCCGGAGAGAAAAAAGCCCAAACTGGGAACTGCTGGACCAGCAAGAACAAGTCGCGGGAGGTTCTTATTCCGGTACCACTTCCATTGCCGCACCGCTGCTGGGGATTGTCAAGCTTTTCTCGAAATCCGCTTCCACCTCAAAACCTGCAACGACAACGGAGGACCAAAAAGTTCTTCAGAAGATCCTACCAAAACCAGCCCTGGAAGAGTACTTTGCAAAACTGCCGGAGTGGAAGCAAGCTCAGCAAGTACTAGCGGCCTCGAGTACTGCTACCAGCGCCAAGCCTGTGGAAATAACGAAGCCGCCGCTTGGTGTTCCGAGCGTTACAGGAGCGCCGGCCGGGGGAGTACTATCCTCTGCAAAAGTATCACGACGCACACTGGCAGGAAAAATAAAAAGTGCAACCATGCATGCCAAATATCTACAACTCTTGTGTAATCATGTTGCGAAGGAACTTGGAGTGCTGCCATTTCCAATACTAATAGCGACTTGATACTTTTTCTATGGATAGCGAGACGCGAGCAAAGCCGACGCACTTGACGATGATGACGAGATCTGAGTCTGCACATCACGACGACAAAACTCACCACATGGACATGTAGTTGTTTGAACATAATGCCATTGTTGTGTTGTAGTAAAAGAAACATCTTTACTGGTAAGTACTCCCCTGCTGATGAAATTACTAAAACTTGTTCGCCTGTTGAAGAGGCGATAAAGGCACGAGCAGGAGCACACAAAGAATTCGGGAGCGTAACCAAGAGACCAAGATGTGGGAAGAAGTTTTGAACGTCGTGATCGTGTCGGTCAACATGAATAGTGGTAATTTCGCTCGGTTCATCCCCAATTACCCAAACGAGAGTGTCCGTGCTTCATCTTTGAACTAAATGACAGAAAGTTATGAAATAATTGAAAGCAGCATTATAGATCACGACGATCGGCCGCGATCCGAGAACTGAAAAATTCAGATCGGTCGAAACTTGGACGAAAAATCAAGTACTTCTAGACCTGAAGTAGAGGGCAGTACCAAAAAATCGGTTTCGATCTAGAAAGAAAGAAGATGTAAATCTAAATTGCAAGATCATTATCAATGTCTTCTTGAACAAATTGACGTCAATTGGCAGAAAATGAAATGCCAGTGGCGCGTGGCGGTGCGATCTTGATTTCTTTGTATTTTCCGATGCTCAGGTCCTGTGCGAAAGGAAAAATCTTAGATATTAGTCCTCAGCAACTACACACTTTGTTCTACTCAAATAGAAATCTGCGAAAGCAATCCACCTTGACAACTGAGCAACTATTTGTTACTCTTACTCATACTCTGACACAGGAAATTATTATTTTACCTTCAGAATATTGAAGCTACAGAGTCCTGCGTTACATTTGTTCATTTCATTCTATTTGCGATTTGTCATTCCCATAGTACGGAGAAGAAAAATAGTAATTGTACTAGAATTCAACCACTTTACGTTTACTGAAACAATCACTATCGTTGCGTTTTCGGCGAATTTCTGTATACTAACTTGAATCGACCGTCAAAAAAGCATCTTGTATTTCGAAACCGCGTTGAGTTCGACATATCAGCCTGGTAAGAACTGTAAATACAGCTATTTTTTTGAAATAACGCTTTCACATTCATCAGCACTGGAAAATCTTTACGAAAAGGAACTACATTACCATAAGCAGCGCAATACTCTTATTAATCGAGATCGAATTGCTCCGATACCAGCTTCTAAATCGAAGAAGATCCACCAAGGCTCAGCATCTCGAGTACACCTCCCAAGAAACTGAAAGGAACCTAAAAACTTGCACGAATCGAAACTTTACCTTGTGTATTCCAATAAAATGGTCGCTCTAGTACTTTCCACCTCGGTAAGAACTACAGGCAAGATGAGCTACGCACACCTGCTTTTGCAGCTTTGCGTCCTCCTGGTCGCGACGATGCGGTCGTCGCTCCCCGCCTCCGCTATGTCTCCGGGTGGAACTGGTAATATTGCAGCTCGGCGTCCCCGCCCCGCCCCTTTGGCTCGCGAGTCCGAAGTTCCTGCGTCGCAAGGGACGTACGTTGGGGATTCTCTCGATGCGATTGACATGAATGCTTTCCAAGAGCACCGAGGACTTTCTGCCGCCTCCGGCGCGGCTCAGCCACAATTAGTTGCACTTCCAAGTATGATCAAACCAAAATCCCCGACACAACAACTAGCGGCCGTCGTGTCCTCGAAAGGTACTAAAAAGTCTTCTGAGCCGTCGAATAAACAGATCCTGAAAGATATCCTGAGTAAAAACGTACCCACACCATAGTCAAGATGGGGAATCGGCTAGACAAATCCACAAGTTTTGGCTGTTTTGCATGACAAATTTGGATTCGTAGTGTAGTGCTGTTTGAGCTAGCTCAGCAGCATCACAGATCTAGCATACCATGCTGATTGGAGCATGGCAAATTGCAAAACACGACTAGAAAATGCTTCTCGTGGGGCTCCGCATGAGAAACATTTTCAGCATGCAGATTTGCATGACAACTCTGGTGTGGGTACGTTTTTACTCAGGATAAAAGATCTCCGGAGTCCGCTCGTAGCAGGTTATGGATTGCAAAAATGTCTGGGTCTGGAAAGTTGGAACTTGTGATGCGTCATTTGGATTCTAAAGAAATCTGTATTGCATGAGCAGTAAAGAGAGTCCAATATTTGTTACACGGATGAAAGGGCATTTGTCATGCGGTAGAGGCATCAGGAAGCCCTCACAAAATCTGTGATGCTAGGGCATGCATCACAGACATCAGGAGTCATGCAAAATGTGCATGACAGACCTTGGATCCTTCCAGACCCAGACATTTTTACATTTGATACAGGTCAGGACGACACGAATCTCCAACCGAGTTTTCTCCCGCTGGGCCAACTTCTGGACTTTTTCGACCCGAAAGCATTAACGCAAGTCTACGTGTGGGCTCTGCAGGCCGATCCGGAGACGAGTCAAGACCGAGAAGTTCTTGCTGAGAGTTCTTCTAGTACTTTTGGTCAAGACGGTCAAGAACGCGCGGTATCGAAAGCGACTACATCTTCTACTACCGCAGCGTCCTCCTCCTCCTCAGCAGGAGGACTAGTACAACTGCAGCCACTGCCATCCTCTCCCACTGGGGGCAAAAAGAGCGCCGCGGCCAGTACTTCTTCTACTTCTAAACCGGCTGTCCTCACGACCCAGCAGCGCATTGAGTCTGTGCAGATGCAGGCGCGGTTTGACCGCGACCCGCTGTTTCTTGCCTGGCGGAGCACCGACAGTGTCGGGTATGAAAGCCTCAGAATGGAAATTCTCAAAGTGGAAATAATTTGCGATGCATGAAATGCGACACCAAAAAGACTGTATTGCAGACGACGCAATGGAGGCCGACTATTGTACTTCTACGGGTTCAGAATTGGGCTGCTGATTAGCACGAGAGAAGGGCACACCCTTGCCCTAACTAGCATGACAGACATGTTTTGAGTGCCCGGGAAATTTGTCATGCGCCGATTAGAAATGGCGCTTCAACTGGAATCGTTTTTTTTGCATTACAAATTATTTCCACTTTGAGGATTTCCATTCTGAGGCTGTCATATCGGGCTACGCAAGTTCGTCGTCGAGATTCTCGCGACAAAGCTGGTCTCTAACACGACCTCGAATCATGGCGCTGGTGACACAACATCAGCCACATCCATCCTCCCCGACATTTTCCAAGCCCTGTACTACATCGGCACACTTGAGAAAAAAGCAGAGCTGCTCGTGCTGATCGCGCGGGGGATCGGCAATCTCGCGCAGATTGCGCGCGCGGAGGCGATTTCCTTCGACAAAACCTTGGAGGGAAGTTTCGCGACCTTCGATGAGGTGTGGCAGTCTGTGTCTAAAACTGAAGGGTACAACGCGGGGAGACGGGCAGTGTACGAAGTTCATCCAGCTAAAGAAGACAACCACAACGAGTCTGTCGCGGCCGAGGTGGAAAAATCGCTCCGTGCGGACGAGCAGAACGCCGTGGATTTGGAGGAAAGGTTGTTCTCAGCTGGTGCACCATCTTCTTCTTCTCGACAGATCGTGGAGCCGCATGCCAGTACAGCAAGATCTGCTGTCAGCAAGCAAGTAGCCGCCGCCTGTTTATCTCGGCTCTATGAGCGGTTCGAGGAGCACGAAGACAAGCGCCGCGAACGGGAGGAAAAGGTCCGGAGTGGGCTGCTAAACTTCGAGCGCTTCCCCTCTCTCGGGGGTATGATGGGACCGGGACTGTTCGGGTTGAATCCCGCTTCCGTAGAGCCGCTGCGGATCAACACAAGTGTAGACTGGGGTGGCGTCGCGGCGGAGATTTCCGACGACGAACGACGAGCGGAACTTGCTCGGAGGAGCCGCGCATCCTCGTCTTCTAGGCCGAACTCGCGAGGAACAAGTCGGTCGCGTGCTGTGTCGAACGCCTCCACCCCGAGAAGCAGAGGCAGTACTGCGGAAGCAGGTCAGAGACCTACATTGGGCTTGGGGGCGGCTGGGCCACCAGCAAATATTTGGAGCAGAGCCCACCAGCGTCTTCTAGGGGATCCCGACGCGGTCTCGGACGGCACTGTGAACAGCGCCCGGAGTTCGCACCACATGCGGGAATTCGGCGTGGATACGGACGAGAGCGACGACTCTACGGAGCGGAGGCGGGCACGGGCGAGTCAGGAGGGCTTCTCCCAGACGTTCCTGGACAACCTGTCCATTGCCGCGCCTAGCGCCGCGGAGGAGCAGCGGGGTCGTGCGAGCGGGCAGGTGGAAGATCAAGAGATGAACATCATCTCCCCGACGGCTAGCCCGTCCGAGGGAGAACAGCAAGAAGCAGATAACGTTCTAAGAAGTGCGACGTCGAGTCCTGACGAAGCGGTAGATGCGGAGCCTGCTTCGGAAGACGAGTCACTTTACAACCAGCGGCGCCGGCGCAGTCACGGCAGCAGCCCTGGCTCTGCCAGCAGCCCGGGCAGTCCGGGCACCGCTTCCGATTCTTCCGGAGAACCCCCGAGGAACCGGAGGAGAGGACGGCAAGTGGTCAACGCGGCCGCGGATGACGGCGAAGAGAGTGAGAGCAACAGTGTTCCTAGCGAAGGTGCAGCGGCGCCGTCGCGGCCGTCTCTGCGAGGACTTGCAGCTGCGCGTGGACCTGGTTCTTCTACTCGTCCCGGTCCCTCTTTTCGGCCTAGCGTTTTTTTAGCAGCTCCGCCACTTGGCGACATGTTCGGCCCACAAGACGTCGACCAGGAGCTGCCGCAAGGTCTGTTGAGCACCGGTATCGAACCCGCCGAACTTCCGCGTCCTATGGGGCAGGGGCCTGGTGCACTGGGCGAAGGAATGGAGTCGGAATCCGAGACGGAGATTCTCCAGGTGATGCCGGATGGCACTCACCAGCCACTGGGAGAAGAGGACGCGCAAGAACGTCGGGCATACACAGCTAGGAGTCCCTCTCCTCCTAATTCTAAGGAGCCCAGAAAAAGGCGACCGGTGAGTGGTCGAACGGGGGGACGTAATATACCGGAAAATTATAAAGGTGAGGGAACAAACAAGGACGACAAGAAGGAAAAAGCAACCTCCGCTCGCTCCTCCGTGACCGGACTCATCAACATGTCCGATTCAGAAGATGCTTCCGACCGCAGTCTGGTGACGCCAAGAAGTGGAGACGGGGAGGAGCAAGCCCGTGGGAGTGCAAGCCCAAGCGCAACCTCGAACATTAGACGAGGAAACAGAGGATCGCCATCTTCGAAAACCAGGTCCAGATCCACGTCTCGCTCCAAGGCGCGCAAAACCACGCCCCGTCCAATGTCTCGTGGACCGCCCACAAAGAAGCCGTCGACCTCCGGTGTTGGTGCGCAGCGTCTGGTCGCGCTGCTGCCCGAGCGAAAACAGCCAGTTCGCCGGCGTTCTAGCGTGCAGCGACGCTCCAGCGCGGCGGCCGATGATGAGGGAAGAAGTTTGGGAAGCTACTCCACCGCCGTCACCGCCCCATGGGGCCTGATGGAGCCGTCCGACGACGACACGGAAATAACTGAGATTGTGGAGGAGTTTCGTCCTGCTCAAAGAGTAGAGAAGAAAGAAGTATTGGAAGCGCCCAGGGATACGTGGGCGGCCCCCGTAGTCGTACCGTCAGAAGAAGGTCGTATTCTCTCCTCCGAAATGGCGGCTGCCGTCTCAAGCAGTAGTGCCCTTCTCGAGCAGGCAGACCATGCCTTCCAGCCGTCTAATGCAGATGTTTTCGAGGCGTGGGGAGATGACAACGATAATGTGGCGCAGTTGCGAGAAGGTGGAGACGATGAAGACATGCTTTTCCTAGGAGGTGAAGGTAGTTCTCTCCCAGGAGCACGCGCTCTTCCAGTCTGGGGAGCCTCTGCGGAGGGTCCAGTGCAGCGGCGACGGGGAATGAAAAAGATACCCTGCGCTTCCCGCCGAGGTGGGCGACTTGGAGCTGCTGGCGAAACAGCAATGACCAAGTCTCTGCACCACGTCGAAGCTGCAAACGAGCCGGCGCCTTTCAAGCCGGAGCACATCGTCCCAGCGCTAGAAGACTTCGTGACGCACTACCTCGATATGCCGTTTGATGGCAGTGGTGCAACGACTGACGTCGATTCTGTTGTGGTGCTTCCTAGTACAACTTCACCTGCAGGGCGAGGAACACACGGTCACGCTTCGCCGCCTGTTGTTACCAGCGCGTTTCCTGCTGGATTTCTTCCCACCTCGACTGCTGTGTCGCGGGAAGTCTTGGCACCACTTACAAGCACTGCTTCATCCACAGCTGCTGCGCCGCAAGTGGATGTGTTGACCATCACTCGGCCGACAACAAAGTCGCGCCGAACTACCAGAGGGGCCCCCGAGCTCAGGCGTCGTCGATCGAAATCGCTGCCTTCCCGGGGTAGACAGGGCCACCTACAGGTCAGCGCAAGCAGCTCCCACGACTCGCAGGCCCCTGAACTTCCCCCAGCTTGGCCGACGACCTCCGAATCGGAGCTAGTGCAGACGGGCGCCGAAGAGCCGGTTGTCAACTACAAAGGTAGCACCACACAGCATCAACAAGAAGGAATCATCAAGCAACCTACTCTCACACTCAACCGTCAGTCTGAAGATCTAAGAATGTCGCAGCTGCAAGAACTGATATTCTTCGGCGGAAGCCATCAAGTAGAAGGTGCAAAAATGCAACCCACTCGTCCACTTCCGGCCGGATTTTTACCTATGCAAGCCTCCAAAAGGACGACCTTCGGCCTTGAAGAGTTGAAATATCTCGGGATTATCGGTGGCACCAAGTCGCTGGAGATCCTGACGAGGTACTTAAAGCACGCCTTTCTCGAGGAGGTGGGCGACGTTTATCAGCTGCTGAAAAACGAGGACTTCCAACTCGCTGTGACCACGATGGTGCAAAACAGCAGCGAGCACAACATCAACACACAGACAGCTCCACCGACGATGAACATCAACAGCAACAAGATCTCAAAACAGAAGCTCCTGACCGCCATCGATTCGGTTTGCAAGATCTTCCTCCAGGACAGCATGATCGAAAAACTGCAGATCATCCAAGCCGACAAAGATTTTTTCCTGGCACAAACCACGAAAGCACTCGACCCCACCACCAACGCCGACTACTCGCAGCAGACGAAGCAAAAGCAAAGAGCTGCGCGGGAAAAGAGGGAAGCTCACGTGCGGAAGTTTATGAAGGTGTTTGCGGTGGAGATCGTTCAATTTCTGAACCGACATCCGAGTCTGTTCTCGCGTGGGATCGTGCTCTTTCGGCTTTTGTTCCGGAAAATCGAAGAGACCATCTTTTCTTCCTATGTGCCGCCACAGCTACGGAAAACCGCCGAAGACGCGGAGAGGGAGCTCGTGGAGGAGCAACAAAGAAATGCAGACGGTCCTTTATCGGAAGAGCAGCAGAACTTGCGCAGGCTGCAGCTGGCGGGCGGGACGAGGAGTGCTGGTAGTCCTACACGCGGTGGAGCAGGTGGACCACTTGCCACCACCCGGCAAGCTGGTCGTGCACTCTTCACTGAGAGCGGAGCCGATGTAGCTTCCTCAGCTTCGGAGGGGAGCCGCAGCGGCAGCTACTCATCATCCTCCAGCGCGCATCAAGTTATCGATGCTCTGTTCGACCAAGCCGTCGCCTGGGAGCAAGGCTCCACCACCTCTGCTGCCGAATTGCGCGAGATGGAAACCCAGTTTGCGAACCTGGAAAAGCGCCAAAAAGAGATTCTACACGACCCTGTGTTCGACCGAATGCTTGAGAAGGAAAAGGAGCGGCTGCACGAGCGGGCGGAAGCGCTGAGAAGACAGCTATTTAACGGTAGAGAAGTGGTCGCCAAAGTGATTTCTTCCGACAGCATCAATCCTCCTGGTACAACTATGAAAAACCGAAAGCTGCAAGAAACCCGCATCAAGCCGGTTGTTGCGTGGACTGCGAACGAGAGACAGCAAGTCCAATCGCTGCTCGACCAATTTGATTCGAACCAGAAGAGCCTCATGGACATCCCGGAGCAGGCACTCGCAATTACCGCGGAGGTGGAGGTCTACAAAGACCACCGGAATAAAGTTTTAACCTCATTGCTATCCTACAAAAAGCTTGTCGCCGATTTGATCTTCAAAAAAGCTCTCTGCGGTCCGGACAGTCCGCAGTTTCTGTTTTCTACTAGTACAACTTCATCCTCGCCGCTCTTGAACAGGGATAATTTTAGCAGTAGTTGTTCTAAAAACGACAAGCCGCTGATTAATCCGAAGCAGTACCTGTTCGCGATGGAAATCTTCGACGCCGCACCGGCACTGCAGTATGGTCTGAAGAAGCGATTCTTCCAAGCTGTGAAAAAATCTCTGGTCCAGGACACGGCGGCGCAGTCCGACGCGATCCGCAGCTCCGCGGCGATCAAGAACTTGGTCAAGGAAGCGGAAGCGCAGAAAGAGATCATGAAGGTTCACCACATGATCCTCAATTGGTCCAGGTTCAAAACGAGTGTAGTTGTCAGTGCTACAGCTTCTGCACCGGCAATTTTGATGCCCACGACCCGAACGACGGCCTTCACCCCAGATTTCTGGGGCGCGGAGCGGGAAGTGATCAAGGTGAACGCGCAAAAGAGGCAGGTGGCTTTCCAGGACTTTTTCCACGACAGCTCAAAAAACCCGATCTGGAGAATGATGGACAACGCCAAGAAGCAGGCGGCCTCTGCGTACAAAAAGTTGTATGACGACTTTTTGAGGAGACGGAATATGGGCGCATCTATCCGTCTGTTCCACGACCGTCAGAGCTTGCTCGACGGGAAATTGTTGGAGAATTACCTTGAGCAACTGAAAAAATCGGCGAGAATCATCGCGGCGGCCATTACGGCGGTCGGATTCTACGGGGGGCCAAATGCGCTGCTTGTCTTGGACAGCATTTATGACCACGAAAAAGAAGCGACCAGATGGGAGACATTCTTCCGGGAGAACAAAGTTTCCGAGCTCGAGGACTTCAAAAATTCGAACCCTCACGCGCCGTTGCGCAGTCTGCACACGGGGGAGTTCCTTTCGGGGAGCGGGGAGAGAAGAGAAATGCAAAGAAAATTGCTTTTCGAATTGCAGAAACCCTTTTCTGCGCACCGAATGCACTTTTCGAGCCGGGAGAAAAGAACGCAAATAGACAACGCGATCAACGAAAACGCGTTCCGAGACGCCGTACTCTTCGGCGGCGGGCTGTTGAATAGGGACAGCAACGCTTCCGCCAAGGAGAACGAACTGGATGTCGCGTTGCGGGAGTTTTACGACAAAAAAATCCGACCGCACTACGACTTGATTGACGAAGCCGCTGCGTTTGCTACCGCGCACATTCTCTCTGGTTTGAGCTATTTCGAGTACTGGTTCAAGGAAAAACGGGTGCCGGACTTGAGTGGGAGGTTGGACGACGGGCTGGAATTCTACGATGGGACAACGAACGAGCTGCTCGCTACCTTCCACAAGTACAACCTACAACACATGCCGCACCGGTTTCGGCAGCATCTGCTAATCAAAGCGATGCAGCGGTACTCCCTTCCCGGGAGCTCGGAAGACCTGTTAGTGCTCCTACTGGGGATGGAACCGGAAGCACGAGGCGCGGCCAGACAGCTGGCTGTGCATGCCGGCCGCAGACACTACCAACTCGACGAGACGGAAATCATGGAGCTGCCTTAAGGACCACGACTGCAGAAAACTATGTTGCTGTTGGTTGCCACCAGCTTTAATTATATGCTGATCCTACATAATTTACTGTGACTCCTTCGTAGTTTTAGACAGTCATCAAATTTGAAATATATTTTAACGAAGAAGCCATGCGAAAATGAAGCAGGTCTTCTGGATTTATCAGATTGCTCCTGTATGATTGTGATTCTGATTCTATTGCAATTGCATTGCCGAAAAAGATAACGAAAAATCCATTGTGTTTGATTGTGAAAGTCTCTTATGTCTATGTGATCGCGAAAAGCAGTTCACCGGTTTCGATAGTAACTTGGTTTGATGCATTTTTTGACGGCCCTCTCGGTCTGGTTTTCGCGTGACGGGATCGGGATGACGTTTGATATTAGAGAAACCCTTCCTAAAAAGAACTCCCCAAGAAAAGAGAGAAAGACCCCTCTCTGTTGTTATTATCATGGATTAGTCGAGTACAAAGCTCTTCCTATTGTCGTAACCAGGACATGCTTTATTTTTTCCTAGAATGAAAGACAAAGCTAAGCAACAAGTGCACGCGCCGTTGTTGTCCTTTAGAGAACAAAATGCTTTCCTTTCACACCAGTGGCCTACTCTTGCTGCTGACTACAGAAGCCCGCAGTTCTCAATTTAGAACACCCCCTATGCTTGTATGATGTTGGCTTATCCTAGTATACATGAAGATGCACAGTGGAATTATTAGCAGTGCAACTACATCGGAAGCGTCAACACACTACTTGACGTTTTGAAGTTAATAACAAACGGAGCCGCTGCAGTACTCCACCACGAGACCACTACTAAAGAAGAGAACTTGACCTCTTAAACGAAAACAAGAACAACGGAAGCATTTAGAAGGTTCCGCGAAAGTGCGAGGAGCCATGGCCTGCTTCTTGCATGAGAGGCGCCGCTCTGTCGGCAACTGCCATGATCGTGAAATTTGTTCAGCGATACCTCTCGTCTCTCCTTCTCAATTCGTTCTGGTCTCATTTCATTTGCTTTCCGTGGTGTTTGCCCGGGTTCGTTGTGTCATTGCGTGTCGTCGTTGTTGTCGAAAGCTTCTTTATCATGCTCCTTTCTTGTTCATTGTTTTTCGTTCCGCTCCGTAGTTTCAGTTTATTCGTTTGTACAGCATGGAGTGGAATCTCTTCCTTGACTAGATCGTCGAAAAAAAGGAACTGCAATTCCCTTCACGTGAGCATCAGAATGATCCACCACGCTCGCAACCTCCAAGACAAAAGCTTTGATGCAGAAGTCAGAACTTGATCATACTCGTAACTGAATTTTTGTTCCGTATCCATATTCGTGTTGATTTGTCGTTTTCTTCAGTTAAAAATCATGTCTCCGAAGTCAAAGCCCTCATCAGATCGTCGACAAATGAAGAAGAAGCCGCCCGCGGGCGCGGAACTACCAGAAGCAGATGAAAACACAGAACAGCAGCTGCCACAACCCTCACCTAGTACAACCACTACCAGTGCTGCAACCACCACAACAACTACTTCCGCTGTCGCTCGCGATAGCCACGAGAACGGCCATGATCTGAAGGAAGGAGATCTGCAAGCCTTGCGGGAGACCTCGAAAATGCCGTCGGAGGTTGGGTTCCAGCAAACAGGAACGACTGCGCCGACTTCCTCCTCCGACGTGAATCTTGACTTGCTTAGTATGCAGGCAATCAAAACCACGTCCACGAGCATTTTAGCAAACAACGTGACCAGCAACGAGGCGATCAGCTGTTCGAGAAGTGCTGATCAGAGGAAGAATAACGCTGTCGTAATCGGTCCGGGGATAACATCAAACAAGACAGCTGCGGCCCCCAATATGCAGAGCCTCGAACAACAAGAGCAGCGACTCGAAGTAGAAGAAGCGGTAGGTGTAGTCACAAGAACCGCGCTGAGCAATGTTGTGTCCAGCGCACCGACAGGCGCCTTAGCTGCTGTTGCGCCAACAATCACCACAAATCCCGGGCCGCACTACACGCAATCCGAAGCCTACCACTACAGGCAGCGGATCGCTGAGTACAACAAAAACCGCTGTTGGTGTTTCCGCTACACAACCTGGACGCTGTACGACGGAAGAAAGAGGACCTGCTTCGGGTTCCGAAAAAGTCGGGTCGGCGGTAGTACAACTACAACAGAGGAGGGACAACAGGTGGAACATGGCGGTACTAGTTCCACTACATCCTCTAGTAGTTCTTCACAGACTAGACCGAGAAGGGAAGTGAAAATCATCGAAGTGCAAAATTATCTACTCATCTCCAGCATCCTCTGCATTCTCGCGCTCCTCTCCGTCGTTTTGTTTATCCCGCTCGGGATTCAGCAGGTGGTGATATGGATTGCAAATATCCCTGGATGTCTGAAAGAGTGGATCTTGTAATGCTGTCTGCGGATTCTAAGAATGTTTGTGTTGCATGAGCAGCAAGAGGAGTGAGCTCTTGGCACGCGGAGAGGGCAACATTTCTCATGCGTAATCAGCATCACGAAGCTCTCAAAAAATCTGTGATGCTAGCACCAGCATCACAGACCTCGCAGGTCATGCAAAATGGGCATGACAAGCCCCGACTCTTCCAGACCCAGACACTTTTGCATTTGATAGGTGAACCGGTCTAGCGTGTCCATCCTCAGCATG
>JACKZZ010005423.1_pt1 | contig 27120 bp, 15 predicted proteins | sample 8027871 | NCBI WGS metagenome assembly JACKZZ01 (sample SAMN15724774, study PRJNA655200) | protist metagenome | isolation source: fluorescence activated cell sorting (FACS) single amplified genomes of... | place: USA: West Boothbay Harbor, Gulf of Maine | collected 2000-07-19 | reverse complement strand
TCTGAATTTTGGATCGGATCGATCATCGAACATCCACAAACTTATACACTCTTATCATTGAGTTATATAAAATCTTTATTATTTTAAAGCAACGCATTCATATAATACGATCAATATGCCGGGACGAAAGTCAGGAGATGGTAAAAAAAAATCCACAATGGTAGGTAAAGATACTGTATTAAGACGTGGATCATTAGCAGCCCAATTCTTATCAAAAGGTTTAGCGGTATGGGTAGCAAATCCAATTGATGAAGAAGCAAATGGTGCTGGTTATCGAAATAATTTTATAAATAAAGAACATTCAACCAAACCATTGTTCGTTCCTGCAATAATTGCGGAAGTAAATATCGGTAGTAGTGATCCAGATGTTAGAATTGAAACGGTGAGCTTATCACCAAATAAATCAATGGTTGTGAAAGCATCATCGGTTTACGCTAGAAACAGTAAATGTGATTTAAATGACATGGTATATTTTTCCTATTTACACGAAGCTGCTGTATTAAATAATGTAATGACACGTTATTTAAGAAAGCAAATATATACCAGAGCTGGCGAAATATTAATTATCATGAATCCGTATAAATTAATACGTGATAAAAACGATGTATCGATATATGATCCATTCTATATGAAACAATATAGATCCAAGTAAGTTGCTCTTATTATGTAGTCTCAAGTAGTAGTATCTACTACATTCTTACACGCAGAATTTGTCCAAATTGTGGTATAAGTTACGGCACCAAACGATTACAGTTGTACAAATTTCTTTGTTATAAATAATTAATTACCATACATTACTAATCTTCTTTCTATTTTCCCAAATCACTTCCCCTGTTTCCTCAATTCATCTTTCTTTCTTTCTTCCTCCTCCTTTTTCTTTCTTGTAAAATAGTTTAAACAGTATACGTGCAGGTCTAACAAGTGGTACAGATCATTTACCACCACATGTTTTTAGCATTGCCGATCAAGCGTACCTTCGCATGCAAACAGATCGTTTAAGCCAATCTGTTGTTATATCTGGTGAATCTGGTGCAGGTAAAACTGAAACAACAAAACAAATTATGCAATTTGTTGCAAATATATCATCAGGTGTAAATTCTGTTAATTTAAACGAAGCAAAACAACGATCATCTGGTAGACGTGGCTCTCTAGGTGGTCCAGATAATAAATTTGAAGTAGGTGGTGGAGGATCAAAAGACGCATTAATTGAAAGACAATTATTACAATCAAATCCTATCCTAGAAGCATTTGGTAATTCAAAAACATTAAGAAATAATAATTCATCAAGGTAACATCAAAAAAAAAAATGTGTTGAACTGAACAACTTATCAGTGGCAACTGAAAATTTTTGATTGTGATAACTAACACTTTATCTCTCCACCACTGATTGTTCTCCATATAGATTTGGCAAATATTTAAAAATATTTTTTTCATCTGAAGGTAAAATTATTGGTGGATCGATGTCGCATTATTTACTAGAAAAATCAAGAGTATTTTCACAATTGAATGGTGAACGAACGTATCATTTTTTTTATCAATTAATTAAAGGTACAAATGCAACACAAAAGAAACAGTTGGAATTAGATAATGTCAGTTCATATCGTTTTATAAGTGATAGTGGTAGTGATCAAATTAAAGATGCTTACATGGGTGGTCAAAATTCATCAGATGAAGCTGATTTTAAAGAAGTTGAAAGTGCTATGGAAGTCATTGGTTTGTCAAAAACAGATCAAATGGATATATTTAAAGTGGTTGCTGCTGTATTAAATTTAGGTAATATACGTTTTGATCAAGTAGAAGATGGCAATTCAACAACAGGATATCGTGCAACAACACCGAAATCAAATTGTTCAATTAATTTTCAAAAAGCAGCAAGATTATTAGCTGTGAATGAAAGTGATTTTAAAGAAGCATGCATACAACGTGTTGTTGAAAGTCATGGCGATAAACGTGTCATGATATCCGATGGACCAACAGCAAATTTAGCAATACAAACATTAGCATCCACATTATATGTCAATTTATTTGGTATATTAATCCATCGTATTAACGAAGGTATTCGAAAATCTGTCAAAAACGTATTAGGATTAGATCCACAGTTTGAATCAAATCCATCAAATTTATTTGTAGGCATATTAGATATTTTCGGTTTTGAAGTCTTTGATCAAGGGAACGGTTTTGAACAGTTATTAATAAATTATGCAAATGAAAGATTACATAATTTTTTTATTAAACATTTTTTCAAAATGGAAGAAATTAAATATGAGAAGGAAGGTATTGATTATAGTGCAATCTCATTTACAGATAATCAATTAGTATTAGATGTTATAGGTAAAAGACCAAATGGATTGTTTCATCAAATATCAAACGCATCACTATTTGGTAAATTAACAGATGAAAAGTTATTAAATAATATTGCAACAAAATTAAAAAAAAAAGTTGATAAAAATGGTAATCCAAATGCAAATGCATGTTTTGTATCAGGTGGTTTTCGTGATCGTATGTTATTTACAATAAGACATTCGGCAAATGATGTAACATACACATGCGAAAACTTTATAAATAAGAACAAAGATAAATTGGAACCAGCGCTAGAAGAATTAATGGCTAAATCAAATTCAATTCTCGTAAAATCTTTAGTTGCCGCACCACCAAGACAAGGGGGATCTAGTGCACCATCTAGTGCTGGCTCTAAAAAAAAAACCAAAAGGTCCACATTGGCTGGTGCCAATGTCATGTTAAGTTTACGTTTTGCTAATAATATTAGTGATTTAATGAAAACAATGGAAGCGACTGCACCACAATTTATAAGATGCGTAAAATCAAATGAGTGCAAAAAGCCATTTTTTTTTAATTCATTAAAGACTTTTCATCAATTACAATACTTAGGTGTCTTGGATAGTATACGTATACGCCATGATGGTTTTTCTTATCAAACTTCATACAAAGAATTTTTTTCACATTTTTGTATTGTTTCCACTGATCCTGAATTATCAGCAAAACAATTAAATAATCCCAATGCTGATTTTAAAGAATTAGGTATGAAATTAGCAAAAGTAATGTGGTCTTGGAATTCATCGATGTTAGGAAATAATATCACACTAGCCTCCTTATGTCAATTTGGTCATACAAAAATCTTTATAAGAAAACAATTAAGTCAATCGTTAGAAGCATTAAGAGAAATTAAATTAGAAGATATGAAACGATCAGCTGTATTGGTACAATCGGTTGCTCGAATGTATTTTGCAAAAAATCGCATTGAAAGATTTTTTGGTGGGTTTTTAAGATTACAAGCTGCATGGCGTAGTGTCTTTTATCGCCAACAATGGTTAAGAAGAAGAAATGGTATATTAACTGTACAATGGTTTTTACGTGGGTTACACGTTAGAAATACATACAAAAGACATTTAAACGCAGCAAAAGTTATCAATCGTTTTATAAAATTAACCTTGCAAAGAGTTGAATGGTTAAGGTTAAGAAGAGGATTGAGAGTGTTACATTCATTGAGCCGTGGATTTGTTATCAGAATGCATGTTGTTAAAATGATTGCCGCTGTCAGAACATTACAAACAATGGCAAGAACCTTTTTAAAAAGAACTAGAAAGTATTGGGATAAAGTTAAAGGTGCATTGTTGTTTCAAGCAGCATGGCGTGGATATAAATCAAGAGTTGAAAGAGAAGATATTGTTGATTATTTAGCATTAAAACGTGAAGAAAGACAAAATATATTTGCTTCAAGAACCATTCAAGGTGCGTGGAAAACAACATTGATAAAAAGGAGATACAAACAAATTAAAATGGCCGCAGGGACATTACAAGATTGGTCAAGATCAAGTCAAATTAGATCAAGATTTTTGTTAGTGAGAAGATGTGCCTTGACAATACAAAGAATTGGTAGAGGTGCCATTGCAAGAGCAAATGTTCGTGATAGGCATACAGCCACTATGATTGCTGATGAGTTATGGCGCATTAAAACAATACGTGAAAGAGAATTATTACACATTGCAAAAATGAATTCAAATCCAAATAAATTAAGTCAAATTGGTTTCAAAGAAGGATTTACAGCTGCTGCTTATGCTAAAAAGAATCGCGGTCGTGTACAATATCGTTTTGCATGTTTAGATATTGATACTATGGTTGATGATTCAGAAGTCTATCCAAGAGGTGTTGGTCCGGTATTATATGATTTAATGTATGAATTAGCACCAAATAATCGTAGAATTCAAGCTGTTGAAGCTGGTGCAAATCATATGTTAGCGTTAGATAGTGCAGGTGAAGTCTATACATGGGGTTTTGGTGATCGTGGTCAATTAGGCCATGCAAATTTTAGATCTAAAATAAGACCAGAAAAAATGTCAGCTACAGCCTTCAGTTCAGCTACTGGTGAATTACCTGGTAAAAATGGTAGCGGGCGTGTACAATTTAGATATTCAACAGGATCACCCTATTCTGGTACAGTTAGAAACTCAATTGGTAGAAGGATAAGTATTAGACAAATTGGATGCGGGGAAGATCATTCCGTTGCACTAACAGAGGGTGGTATTGTGTTTACATGGGGAGACAATTCAAGAGGACAATTAGGACACGGTGATGGATCAATACAAAATGGTACGAGAATGAATGGTCTCTTAGAAGATTGTCCATCACCAAGAATGGTGAAAGGTATCATGAGGAGAAAAGTCGCTGAAATTAGTGTTGGTGGTCATCACACAATGGCATTAGTTGTTGCTGGCTCCTTGTATACATGGGGAAGTGGTGAACAATTAGGTCTTGGTGTCTTTCAAGGAAATGGTGATCAATCGTCACCCCAACCAGTGAAATTTTTTAATAAATTTCGTCTACGTCATATTGATTGTGGTGTGGATTGGTCTTGTGCATTAACACATAGTGGTGATGTATATACATGGGGAAATAATCATAATGGTCAATTGGGTACTGGTGATGGAAGAAGAAGATTGGTACCAAACGTATTAAAATATTTAAGAAGAGGTGGTGAAAAACACGCAAGAATTGTTGATATTGCATGTGGCGGTCATCATGCTGTATGTGTTAGCAGCACAGGTAGAGTACATGTATGGGGTAGAAACAATCACGGTCAATTAGGATTAGGTGATTTAGACGATCGTTCAAGTCCACAAATGTTACATCGTTTAAGAAAAGTGAGAATAATGCAAGTAGGTGCTGGATGGCGTCATTCAATTGTCTTAACAGATGAACAACAAATGTACGCTTTTGGTATGTTTAGTGCTGTTAAACACGTATACCCAAGAAATATGCACGATCCAGATGCGGACAATACACAATTCGAAAGTCACATACCTTTAGAAGTACCATTTAATGCTGTTACAAGTTCAACTACACAACAACCAACGGGTACTCATCACCACCATCGTTCAGAACCAACAATGCCATCCTTACGTACAATACAAGGCATTTCATGTACAAACAGTCGTAGTATATCGATAACAACTATACAATGGCAACAAAAACCTGGACCTATCTCCATGTTAAGACAACCATTATTGCATCACTCATTAACTGTACAAACAAAAGAAGCTGATAATTTATTATTAGATCATAAACAACATGAGCCTGGATATGCAAAGAATTTGGAACAAGCGCAAAAAGAACGTGAATCAAATCGTGGTGGTAGTAGTGGTCGACGTGGATCCGTTGGTGTGCGTAGTATTGAAGAACGTGAAGCAAAAGGTAGATCATCACGCTTTAATCATGCAGCATCAAAAATGAAAGCATCAGATTTAATTGGATTAACGGATCAAGAATTAATGATGTCCTTGCCAGTTACACCGATGAAAAGTGGTAAAAGTAGTGGTAAAAGTCGAACAAGATCCATACACGGGCACTATTACACCACTACAGCAAAAAATAATTCATTCGCATCATCATCACAAGAGTATTACACAGATTTAGATCCACATGGTATTACACCCGTTGAATTGCAAAAATTGGATACAGAACAACTAAGACAATTAGTATTAAAGTTACAAAAAACACCAGCTGATTTCAGTGGTGGTTTTGGTAGTAGTGGTAATGGTGGATACAAATCACATAGTCGTATTGGTATGAATTATGGATTGAGAGTCAATGCAGAATCATCACCAATAATTCAATCCAATCGTAGAGAATTAAAGAAAGAAAGAACATTAATGGAACAACAAGCAAGATTTAAATTTCGTGATTTACCAGAGGATGAATTAACACCTATACAGGAGGCACAAAGAAGAGCATGGAATGGGTACCATGGTAGTAAATTGAAAAATTCCAAAAAAAAAAATTTACAATTAGGTGTCAATGCACCAGATCATCGAGGCAGAATGACATCACCGGAGAGAAAATATTCAATGGAACATCATTTAAGAGCTGAATTACTAGAATTTAATGAAAATAAAGCAAGCCGTCAAAGTCGCAATAGTAAAGATTTGGGGTCACCGTCATTACCACCACCAAAACAAACAGTAGACATATTACCTACCACTTCTTTAATTGAAGATATTCAATTTAACCCACGTTATGATGAAAAAAGATGGGAAGCACGTGTACAACGTGAAGGTCAAATGAGTTCAAACGGTTTAATGGATTTATTTACACCCGAACAGTTAGTAGCAACATCTAATGACGGTAAGCTAAAGAAATTAAACAATTTCGTTTAACAGCTTTCTTTTTATTTGATTTTCTTTCTTTTCCTTTCTCTAATTTTAATTTCTCTTTTTTAAAGATGTTGATGTTTCTGATGTTATTCAAATGGTTGAAAAACGTGGTGGTAGTCCAACATTACCAGTAAGGCGTCGCAACAATAATCTTAATCATAATGATAATAGTCCAAACAGAGTTGCAGTATCACCAACTTTAACAGTTGGAGGTGCAATTTATCATGCACGAGATGGTTTACGTGCTCAACCACAAAAAGATTTAAATGATGCATATCGTGATGTTGTTGCAACGTTTCGTGAGCGTGAAAGAATCAATGCCTTACCATCTTATTCATCCAATGGGCCAAGAAACATTCGATTAAATGAGCAAAGAAGACGTCAAATTGAAAGTGAAGTGTTAGGTACAAACAATGTGCAACAACAAGCAGTGCCGGCAACTGCATTGGTCAAGGATACCAATGCTACCGTTCAACTTGCACAACATCAAGATATGATGGCACCTATGGGTGATATTGGTGCGTATGAAATTGAACAGCAGCCACCACCTGGTCCACCACCGCCTGGTCCACCACCGCCTGGTCCACCACCGCCTGGTCCACCACCGCCTGGTCCATCACATTTGCCATCAACATGGTCAAGTGAAGAAGAAGAGGCACGAGCAGAAATTTTTGCTATGCGTCAACAACTCAAAATGTTAAAAGAACAAAACAGAAGGTTAGCAAATGAATCAACAACACCTACAAAAGAGAAAGAAGAGGAATTTAGTACATTTACAAGCCCATCTGATGCATTGACAGCAAAAATTGCAGAAATTAAAGAAAGGGCACAACGTGATTTAGAGGATTTATGGACAAATGATACAATACGTGCAAAAAATCTACCGTTACCCCTATCAAAAATGTCAGAAGTTGAATCTGTTTTAGATCATGGCGTAAATAATAACAGAAATAAAAATAATACGAAAGCAGCACCTATTTCTACTGATGGTATTAGTACACCAGCATCAAAATTGGAATACCAACCATCAATAAGTGAAATGTTAAGAAGAACATCAACAAAATTTGATGGTGACCAAAAGTTGAAAGCATCTGACTTTCAATAAATCAAACTAGTGAGGAATGCCTCCCTAAATTAAACTTCAAGGGACCACTTATTAGTGATTTAAATGACATCAAAAAAAAAAAATAATAACAAAAATCGCCCACAAAAATAAAAAATTAATTTATAATATAAAATATATATAAGAATATAACATATTGATCTCACATGTTTTCCTTACCTGATTACATTTTTATTGTGAGAATTCAAATTTAGTAAATTTGTAAATTCATAGGAACCTACGAATACCTAATGAACGACTTTATTAGATTCATTAGAAGTAGGAGGCATCGGTGAAAACACAAATTAAAATAAAGTGAATAAAGCAAATTCAAAGCCCATACGAGACTAAATTGACACTCATCATCTTACCCAAATTGGAGTGCTCTCTTCTCTGCAGAGAAAACTTTTCTTCGAGCTTCGAGAGACTTTTTTTATTCTTTTTCTTTCTTTGCAAACTTATAAACTGGGGAAAATAAAAAATATATTTTTGTTTCAAAAATTGCAAAAATCCTTGAAAAAAAAAAAATCTATCACTAGTATAAATTAAAATTTAAATTGTATACACACTAACACTAACACTAACACTAACACTAACACTAACACACCATAGTATCACACTCTGTTTGTATATGTGTTTACAAACGTTAAAATACTAGGGACCTAATATCAACATGTCTGTTCAAATCTATATTAATATTGAAACACAGGAATCAGAACTGTGATTTAAAAATCTATGTCAAGCAACTCCAATGCTATTTCCCAAGAGCATGTTCTCCTGAAGAAGTTGAACAAAGTCATACTGCAGAAGGGCGAGCTCCACATGAACGGCAATGGACCCGCAAAAATTGCAGACCGGGTGTATGTCGGAGGCAAAAGTAGTGCCAAAGACGTGAGATCGCTGCTCTCTCTCGGCATCACCCATTTGTTGAATTGTTCCCCTGGTTTGGTACAAACTGGAAGAGTTTTCTACGAAAAGAAGGGTCTTCGACTCCTCGAGTACAGGGAAGTCGACGCAAAGGACTCAAAGGGTTCTCCCATTTTGGACATGCACTTAAACGTGGCATCATCTTTGTTGAAACGCGTTGACCAGACTGACGAAGGAAAGTTGTTCATCCATTGCTACGCTGGGTGCAACCGCTCGGTGTGTCTGGCCGCCGCAAGCCTCGTTGTGACACGAAAGGACGGGCTCATTAATGTAATGCGTAGAATCGTCAAAGTGCGCCCTCAGGTTTTATCGAACCGAAGTTTTCGGGAGCAGCTCGTGAAATTGGCGATACTACTTGGTCTGGAAGAAAATACGAAGGAGATGATAATGGAAAAGAAGGAGAGTCTAACCGAAGGAGAAGAAATCAGGAGCAGGAGAAGCACTGAAGGGCGCTCATCAGATTCGAAGCCGGAAACTTTTAACTTTATCGATACCAACTCACAAACAAGTAAGATGTCACTACCTGGTAAAAAGTCGAGCTGCAAATAGGAGTAAAAAATAATCGTATAGACATGTGCCAATACAATAAAGATGTTTATACTTTCATTGCTTAGAAGTTAGAAGCTTCTATTTTATTGTTTTTAATTTGCAACATGCAGTATTATGTCCACTAGTTTTTATACTGTTTTTAATTGTTCCATACTCTAACAAATATATTTTTATTCTGCTATTAATTTTTTGTAACATCTTTAACATTTGTAACACTTCCTTGCATTCATTCAACAGTACTAATTGAACTTGTACGATCACTTACATCTTGCTTTTCTAACTGTGAGTTCTTTTTCAAAAAGTTTTTCACTTTCTTATTTTTCATGGTATCATTTTTCAAAGTAGAGTATATTGTGTTATTACAAGTATCATTAACACCATTTTCTAATTTAACTCTATTATCATTTTCAATTGGAACGTCCTTCTCTTCTCTCCTCTTTTTTCTTCCCCCCCCTTCTGGGCTTAATACAATGTCTTCATTTTCACTTTCTGTTAAAATCATTGTATTCGATGTCGTATCAATAGAAGATATAGAAGAAGAAAAATTCCGTTGATGAATAATTTGATGTATTTTTTCCCTTCTCCACAAAGATTGAATTCTTCTTGCTGCAGCACATTCAAATGTATACCTTTGTTTTGATAATAATTTTAACCATATCCTTGTTGATATTGTTTTGCTTAAATCTGCTAAAGTTGTTGTTGATGCCATATTAATATTTAAATTGTTTTCTTTGTTTTCTTCTTCTTTAGTAACATTATCAATATCAACAAATGGTGCAACAGTAGATGATTGGCAGCCATTTCCATAACAGCCAAAGAGTCGCTTTCTACTACAACTTCTATTCTTGATTTCATCATGAAGTATATTAGTATCAATGATATTTCTAATATCATGTTCAATTGTATTTAACATGATAAACAACTGTTTTTTTGTATCTACCAATGATTTGTTTAATATTGTTGTAAAATAAATTTGATTTTTCATTACTCTATTCAAATGATTTATTTGTGATTTAATCAATGTATTTAAATTGTTCATTAATGGTATGATATATTCTTTAGATGATGATGACGATGTATCTTCATCCCGTTGAATTTCTCTGACTATTCCTTTTTTCGTTTTATTCATTAATATTTGTGAATGAAGTAATGATGTAATTACTTTTTTATATTCATCACGTTTGATAATGCTACTTAATTCAGGTAATGTTTCCATTTGATTTTTCATGTCATAACTGTTATCAACAAGACAAGCAGTATCCTTCTTCTTTTTTGTGTTGAATATTTTCATATTTTTCATTATTTCAATATCTTGCTGATGTACTGCATTTCTTTTGGATCTCATGTTCAACGGTAAAGTTGGAACTAAAAAGGATGTTTCACCCTTTCTTGTACCTATTGAATCGATGATACGTATTCTCCATTTTGAAATATATTTTAATGCAATTAATTCTGCTGGCAAAACAATATTGACAATAAAAGACGTATATTTTTTATTGGCGTTTCTTGTTAATAGCACTAATATATAATCAACACATAAATGTATAATTTCTTTAGATTGTTTCTGGATTTTTTTAAATCCTAATCCTAATTTAGCTGCCGCTTCAGCTGATTTACTATGTTGACACAATGCTTGCAAGTAATTTTCCAATTTCAAAGCAACGTTGTTTAATTTCTTTTTAATAATTTTTATTTCTAATGATTCATTGCTAGCATTGTGATAATTACTATCACTCTCATAATTATTATTAATCTCGTAAATCCATTTTGTAACCTCTTCCGATGGTGTCAGTGTTTTCTTTCTATAATATTCTTTTATCAGCACTATTATTATAAGTAGCACTGTAATGAGTCCAATACATGATAATATAATAGTCAACGTATAATTAACTTCATTTGAAATTTCTTCATGCGGTAATAACATCAATGATGATGATGAAGACGGACTTGGTGTTAACTTGTCATTGTCACCGTCAGAATTACTATAATCACCGGTGTTGTTAATGTCCATTTCAATTGGTATGATATTCTTTGTGTCTGTGTATATCTGTATATCAGTATATATTATATTATTTGCTCTCATTTGTAAAATAAATTCATTTTTAAATTCTAAGTTATTTGATATATGATTTTTTATAAGATTTATGTTCTTTTTTTCTTTTGTTCTAACTTTATAGGTAATCACTACCCCTTCCCCCAGACGACGAAGTCTTCTATTCATTTCAATTGCTTTTATATCATAAACATCTTTTACATCAACACCATTCAATAATGCAGATACAGTCTTTTGAAATGATCGTGTCATTTGCTTTTTGTTAGTGTTAAATTCATTGACATCAATGCCAATAATATTTGTTTTAAATTCAAGTACATATACTAAATTAGATGGTGATATGATATCCTCTTCTTGTTTACTAGCACCACCACTACTACTTGGAGTATTTTTTAGTGTGTTTGTAATGATAGAGCTTGATGGTGTATTGCTGCTACTTGGAATAACACTACTACTGGGACTAATTAGAATATTACTAATAATGCTTGATGATGGAGTTGCACTTCTTGGAGTAACATTACTCCCAGAAGTAATACCACTACTGGGAGTATTACTAATGGCAGAGGTGGATGGTGATGGAGGAGGAGGAGTTCTAATAATAGGTTCAACACTGCTGGTAGAATCTCTGCTACTACTTGGAGTATTACTTCTAATGCTTGATGATGACGGAGTATTCTTAATGCTACTACTTGATGGAGTAGTTTTTACAAAAGGAGAAGGTGATATATTGTGGCTACTAGTAATGAAAATTGATGAGCTTGATGGTGAAGGAATAGTTGACAAAAACATCAATTCAGAAGAAGATGAGGGTGAAGGAAAAGAAACAAATTGTTCGATAGATGATGGTGTTGTTAATGCACCATCAATAGATATAGATGGCATTGGTAACGGCACCTTATTTACCGAACTGTCATTTGATGTTGTAAAGTCTTTGCTACTTGGTGATGTGTTAATGAAAGAGCTTGATGGTGTTGATCCTGCTACATTACTGGATGATGGAACTGTTGTTAATGCATCTGAACTTTTTGATGGTGCAATAGAAGAAGATGGTGCACTAATTAATGTTGATGGGGAGACTGATGAAGGAGATGATATCATTCTATAGGAAGAAGGAGAGGTGATTGGTGAAGGAGTAAGTGGATGTAACGGTGGTGATGGGGAAGCTAATAGTGACTTTGTTGCTGACTGTGATTCTAATGATGATGGTGTGGCCAACGGCGATGGTGTAGTCACTGGTGACGGTGATTGTATTGGTGATGGTGTCGCCACTGATGACAATGTTGCCACTGATGACGGTGATTGTAATGGTGTTGGCGAAACATTTTCAACAACAGGAACAATTGTATTCACTTGAACAATTTGAACTATTTTTTCCGGTTCTGTTGTCTTAATTGTTATTTGATCTTCATTCAAACCAGTAATTTTGGACAATACATTGTACAATGCAGCAGTAGTATTCTTTTCATTACTACTCTCTCCACCTAATGTTTCCATACCTTTAATTAAACTTGATAAATCTATTGCGAAATTGGTCGAAGCGGACGTTAAAATTGATCTACTTGATGATACTGTATCATTTGTTGTATTGTTATTGTTTGTTCTCGTTGTTGGTCTGTATAATGTTATTTGAAAATTAATTGTTAAAACATCACCACTACCGCTGCTACTAGAAGATCGATGAGAAAGCCGGTGCATACCACGCATCAGTCTTCTTCTACGATTATCATCATGACTGTTATCTGTGATACTAGTAATTATAATGAATTCTAATGGTACACCCAATGCATCAGCAATACTTTGACGCAATGCAAGAATATCGTCTTCTGATACACTATCAGCTGTTGCATTACCAGATGTAAAGGATAAAGATTGTTTCAGTACTACTTTTTCTTGTTCAACTGTAACTACTTTAGTTATTGGTGATGGAGACGGCATTAGAAAACTTCTAATAAATGATGGTGATGGTGCAGTAGCTTCCATCATATTGTTATATGAAGACGGTGATATTTGTTGTTTACGTATTGTTGTTGAAGATGGTGAAGGAACAATAGTTAATGATGATGGGCTAACAGTTGGACTTAGTGCATTTATAGAAATGGTTGTAGGTGATGGTACAATTGATCCACTTGAATCTCTTTCATTTGCTGGACTGGGCACGCTATTAATCGGAGTGGTAGTAGGTGATGGTACAATTGTTCCACTTGAATCTCTTTCATTTGCTGGACTGGGCACGCTATTAATCGAAGTGGTAGTAGGTGATGGTACAATTGTTGTTGAATCGTGATCTATAATGTTTGATGAAGAAGGACTTTTAATACTCTCAATACTTGGTGGTGATACTGTACCAATAAGAGAAGGAGAAGGAGAAGGAGAAGGAGAAGGAGAAAAATTCTCCAATACAGAAGATGATGATGGTACAATAACCACATTATCATTATTATCGCTACCACGATTGATTGATGATGGTGATGGTATCACAATATTCAATGAAGATGGCGTTGTAATAGGAATTGCAGCAGCAGCAGCAGCAGCAGCAGCAATACTAGGTGATGGTACTGCTACTATCACGAAACTTGATGACGATGATGGACTGATCATTGTTGTACTAGTTGAGGTTCCACCATCACTACCAATCGCTGATTTGGAACCACCACCATTGTACCTATTGATTAAACTACTACTACTTGGTGTGTACTGTAAATTTTTCAAACTTTGATCAATATTATTTCCAGGAGAAGAGGAACCAATCAAGATGCCAATGCCAAGTGATAATATCATACATAAGATAAACAATATGACGTATGCGGCAATACGTAATTGTATTGGTACAGATTTCAACCATAATTGATAAAATCGATGACAGATACATTGGAGCACATCACCAACATCTTCTACTTCATTATCTATAGCATCCTCATCGACAGATTTGACTGACTTCAATATCATGTTTTCTAAATTTTCGAAAATTTCTTCTTCTTCTGCCTTTAATTCGTTTTGTGATTCTAATGACATATGTCCACCCATTAATATACTATCTTCTGTTTCAGTTTCTCCTTCCGTCTCTATCACATCCATGTCATTAAATTCCTTTTCATCTAATTTGATATCTATTTGGTTTATTTCCTGTAAATATTTTTCAATTTTCTTTTCTTCTTCTACTACTGATTCGACCACTATTTCCTCTTTTTCTTCCCCTTTCTTTTTTGCTATTTGTTTTTCACAAGTTAAAGTATTCTGATCACCATCAACAACTTCATGTTGCTTTACTGTTTTCTGAACACTTCGTATTGGTAGCATGATATTACTACTTTGAAATGCTTTATTCTTAGTGTCATATTTATCTCTTTTAATAGTCCCTCCCTTTTTACCACCAATGATTTGTTGATCATTCTCACCTTGGCCAAATAGAAGCAAACCATCACATAGTACTTTTGATTCCATATGTTCATCACTTTCCCACGAAATTTCTGTCGTTTTTAATTCAACGGAACGATTAATATCAGCTATATTATTTCGAATATCAACAACAGGCGCTTCACATGGATTATTCAGGTTCTCACAGCTGCTGAGAAGAAGCATTAGTTTGTTGTTTCCTCCTTGTTGTTTTGTTGGTTTTGTTGCTTCAGTTTTTGCCGCTGATTGATGCTGTCTATCAACTGTTACAGTTACTTGTTCTGGTGAAGTACTCTCTGATATTGTAGAAACATTACCATCGCTATCAGAAATAGAGGGTATAGCAGCTTGTTTTGTATCAGTTTGAACCTCTGATACTTGTACACGATGTTGTGAAGGAAGTTCAGTACCTTTTGTAGCTGCTGCTGTTGTTGTTGCTCTCGCTGCACCGATTGTTGTTGCTGATTTGGCTGAGTGACGAACAGTTTGACCTGCAGTTGTTTGCGATGCTTCTAGTAAAGGTAGTACTGGTGAATCCATTTTATGTTATCTCTCTATTTATGTTAAACTCTGTTTCATTCTCGTGAATCAACTGGTCCGCACCTTTCGGAATATGCTAGGAACCGGGAACTAGTGCTGGAAAGTACTTTTTATTATTAAAACGGCGGTACTACTTCAACTATATATATATATATATAATACTAATACATACCTTCACTTCAGACGTTAGTCAACTTTTTCTCTGATTCTCTGTTTTAGTTTTCGCTACGTATTTTCGGCGTGGGCCGTGGGCCGTTTTAGGGTATATTTAGACTGGATTGTGTTCAAAATCTTCCTAAATTAAAATAGAAAATAATTTTTCTGAATTTTTAGTAAAAGAGTCCATCAAATAAAAAAGAAAATAGTTCCTATATAGGAACTTACCTCGTAAACTAGTAGTAGTAGAATGAGACTCAGCCACTCAGCCTCACTCAGAATGAAATTAAAATGATGGACCCGAAAACAAACTCAAAGCACCAAAGAATGACACTTACCAAATCAAGATAGTTCCTACGAGTATTGATTGTATGAATTGTATCTACGAGTATATATATATATATATATATATATATATAACCTACCGTTCAATACCGGTATTTCTAAATTTAAACCATAAACATGTATGTTATCAGGGTATATATTATAAACATATCAGAAACAAAATTGAAGACAGCGAATTAGAACAGCATGACCTCTCTCTGCGGACTAGATAGTTCGAAGTGTACTATACCGGTATACTTTGTAATTCGTATCGATAGTACGATAGATATTAATAGTAGGCGATCTCCTAGAATGGGTACACAGTAGTAATAAGTTCCTACTATTATGATATTTCTAATATCGTATACCAGTATACCTGATAATGATATGATCATGATCACGGGGAATTTGGCAGATGATAAAAAGGGTTCCGCTCAAGGTTCAGCTTATAAAAATATCCGCGCGTCCGCGCGTCCGACTCTCTCCAAAAACTTATAAACTAAAACTAGATTCCTCTGAGGAAAGGAACTATTTATACCTTTGAAAAATGGGTTCATTTTGGAGTTTTGGTCTTTTGGTTTCCTAACACATGTATATAAATATAATATATATATAGAAGCAACTTTATATAAACTCAAATATAATATATATATATACACAAGTTATGAAAAAATATTATTTCAAATTATTGATAATATAATTATTATAATCACACTGTGGTGGTAGTAATAACACAACAAATTAACATGAGTTCTTTAACAGGTGGTGGTGGCGGACCCTCCCCAGATGGTCAACAGATGTTGCAGGTTGCAGTTAAGGGTGCAGAGGCGCAGAATAAAATGAATGAAGGTATTAAAAAATCAGGCGGTGCAGATGTGCTCATGGGTGCTGCGCTCGTAGGTGCAGTCGGTACTGGAGTTGTTGCATCCACCATCGGATTGCCATTAGTTGGTGCGCTTGCAATTGGTGGTGGTGTTGCAACCGCAGGAGCAGCTGCCTTTGGTTCTGATAAAAAATCCGATGTGGCACGAAAGCTTGGTAAAACAACAGCAGATACAGCAAAAGGATTGAAAAAATTTGATAATGAACATGATATATCGGGAAAGACAGTAAAAGCAGTCAAAGCTACAGCAAACAAAGCAAGTGAGTTTGATAAGAAACACAAGGTAACAAAAACAATAGCCTCCACTGCTTCATCCATCTGGAATAAAGCGGTTGATGTGAATAAAAAATATGATATTACAGGTCGTACTGGCAGAGGTTTTTCGCAAGGATTGGATGCAGTTTCTAATGCACTGGAAGGAAGTGATAAAAAAAAGTTGACGGGTGATGCTACCAAACAGTAAAAGAGGAGGGTAAATGAATGTAATAGCGTAATAGGCATAACTATAAATACAATAACAATAATATTAATAAGTTTTATTAGTTATACAGACAGTACAAACAAGTACGTTTACACCAACGACTACACACGTCTGTACACGTCTACATGGCAGATACAGGTAGAACCAAAACATTTTTAAAGATGTGAGGACGGAGTTATCATATTCGCAAGACGTTCCCGAATGCATACTTCTGCTTCACTTATCATTCGATCCTGTGCAAGTACCAAGACAATAATAATATTAGAGTAAAATTAGATTAGATGAATATATGAACGGAAAAAGGGTTTCTCAACCTTCTTTACCAAGAAGGTACAATAATAAATACTTGGAAGGTATTAATGAAAACTTACAACAACTTCTTGACAAGATGGATAATCATTAATTAAACCCACAACTTGTCCAGCCGTCCAAATACCACCATCGGCATCACCATCTTTTTCAGCTTTTCTACCACGTACTCCCGCAACAAGATGTGCTACATCTGCAAACTCTAAATTAATACCTTTTTCTTTTTCAATTCTTGATACTTCTAATGCAACAGCATTTGCAAAGACACGGCTGGTATTTTTTAAAGTTCGAAACATTAATACAGTAGACCTCTCATCACCATCTACCATTTTTTGTTTGAAACTTTCAGGCCAATTACATTCTTGGGTTGCACAAAATCTAGTACCACAATTGACACCATCTGCACCCAATGCTAAAGCAGCTGCTAGCTGAATACCATCACCTACACCACCTGAGCACACATATGGTTTTGTTAATACCTTGGCCCCTTTTGCTTGCAATACATAATTACCAATATCTTCTTCTCCTGGATGACCTGCACATTCAAAGCCATCCAGTGATATAATATCCACGCCAGATTTTTCAGCTTTTTTTGCATGTCTTATAGCAACACATTTATGAACTAAATTAATAATATATGATTTTACATTGATGAGTTGAGAAATGAAACAAAAACAAAAAAAGAAAATCGTATACCAGTAGCTATATATACTAATACTAATGTAATGTCTCACTTACTACAAGTAATAGAATGTGGCGCACTTTTAAATTTTGAAACAAACCGTTGTGGATTTGATCCAGCAGTTTCAACAATTTTGACACCCTCTTCAATTATAACTCTGACATAATCTTCATAGGGCGGAGGCGTTATTGCTGGAAGAATGGTTAAGTTGACACCCCATGGTTTATCTGTGAGTGTTGGCATTTTTCTAATCCATTCACGGCACTTTTCAGGGGTACCAGCGTTGAGAACTGCAAAAAGACCAAGACCACCAGCATTTGAAACAGCTGCTGCTAATTCTGGTGTACCAGTACCTGTCATCCCACCCATGATAATGGGGTGTTCAATACCTAACATTTTGGTGACTCTTGTGGTGATTGGCATTATTATATTAGACTACCACAGTTTAAGTTGTTTATAAGTTCGAAGTATATATATATATAATATTAAAATATATATATATATAATATCTAACATGCACATATTGGCCATATTGCCAAAATATTAAAATTGAAGAGCTGTGCTTCAGAAAATATGCCAAGTTACTGCAAGTTAAAGTGAGGTCTATAATTATAATCATCTCTAATATTTTGTCTTTCCCCCGCATATTTTTCTGATTTCAACAGAAATTTATGTCAAAAGAAAAATCCAAAAAAAAGATAAACACATTAGAAGTAACTTTAAGTAAAACAACAATGACTCTTCATTCACGTACCCCACAAATGGAACAGACTAGACAATCAACACAAGACGTGCTTTCTACTACAACCACAAACAATTCATGGGGTTCGTGGGTCTGGTGGTTGTTCAAAATGTACCTTTCCATGAGATTGTTATTTCTTCCACATCTTTTTTATTACGGTTGGCAAGAATTGAAAAGATGTAATAGAGAAGCTGCAGAGGAAGCAGCAAAATGGGATGTTACTATTAGGCTCTCAGCAGATGGACGAAAAAGAACGACCACAAAAAAAAATCGCGAAACTGGTCAGGTAATTTCTTTTGAGGAATTTGTTCATCAAACTATTCAGAAAAAGGAAGAAGAAAATACTCCTGTAAAGTTGACGAAAGCTCCAACTCGTGTAGTTGCGAAAAGAGTTGTGAAAGCTTCTGAGATTGATGTTCAACAAGTGCGGCAATACGATGCTGGTCGGAGAATTCGTACAGTGAAACGATACATTTAGTTGAACGTATTTAAAACCGTACATGTAATACAATTATGGCATAGCGTGGATGCTCACCATCAGTATCATCAACACCAGCTTCTAGTAGGCTCTCTAATTGGATAACTGGTACTGTAACCAGGATCAGCGGTGCAGCTGTCTCATTTGTCTACCCCAAATGTAATATATACTAAATTATAAACCATCCTTTTTTCTATATTGAGGTTTTGTAGAAGGTACCACGTACCAGGTAGGATGATATCTGTCTCATACTAAAAATTAAAATATAAATATAGGAACTATGTGGATATAATATTATAAATATTTTATACATACGAGTACATTCATACACAACATACATACATGATGTGTCAATACAGTATGCATAGTTCTCTAGTTAGTAGCACACTCTACAAAAAATACATTCATGTGACACATGTTCAATCGTAGATGATATGCGCACATGAACGTTCACATGTACAATACCTTTACAGGTAAATACTGTGTAAATAAAAATTAACATGTTTTCATATTCTTTAACTGTGTACTGTAGGAACTAACCTTCTTTTATTTTCTAACTATAACGTTTGATACATGCGTCTTTTGATGATTGAAATTCACTCGGTGTCAATGCACCCGAATTGTATAATGTTGCTAAATTTTCCAACTCAGTGGACAGCATGACTTCATTTTGTGGTGCAGATGGAACTGGTTGCACCAATCTTGACATGATTGGTGCAGCCGGTACAAGTGGTTCTTGTTGTTCAATGACAATATCAACAACTTTCGTTTCACCATGTTGTGATCTCTTTCCACCTCTTGCTCTTTTATTTACTTCATGGCAAAATTTTTCGGCATCTTTTAAACCAACTAAAATTGGATTTCTCATGTTTAAATCACCTTTATCCTCTGCATCATTTTCTCTTCCTATATCAATTCGAATAAATTTAATTTTGGAATCATAGTGTTTAAAACCGCAGCAACAAAAACACATACAATTTGTATGATAACCAGCATTTGGTATTATTTGCGCACTTCTTATTTGATCATAGTACAATCTTCTTGTGTCATAGACTGCGGAGTCACCGTCATCGCTTGTTTCCCACTCTCTATCAATACTAAATTGATCAAGTGCGTGTATACCCCAACTTGGTTTATGCCATCCTGCTGTTGGAGTATCTTGGTAACGATACCTTTTGTTCTTTTTATTTTCTGCTTTGATAGTTTTTATTGTAATACCACGTTCTGTCAAACAAACATTCCTTTTTGTAGTTCGATTCATAAAAGTTGTATGAGCATAACACCACTCATTTGCTGGACCAATAAGGCAAGGAATTAGTGATCCAAGAACTCCTGTTAGTGGGTTACTAAAACAGCAACATGTTTGACTCGTACAGCGTTTCACTAAAGCTACTTGAAAATATTGCTCAATATTAGAATGAAGATCAAAAATTTCTATAACACCTTCTTCTTGATGCCAAACATCAGGGTACGTACCAGCAGTTGATGTTCCAGCAATTGGAATACAATGCGCATCTGGTAATAACGGTGCCGCCATGCTAAACGCTGAAAAAGTGGTGTTAGTGAGGGTTGAATCTAAGTCCGTCTATATATTTATATTAACACTGTTTGAGATATGTCAGTGTTATATATAGGAACTAGAACCATTGATAATGGGATAATACCTCCTGGTACTGGGTTTGGGTACTGGGATACGAGAGGTACAATGAGAGGTACGACACCAAATATTCCAGCTTTTTTGATTATTTTTCAGCACCGGAGACTTGTTCCAGATTTTTCTGTAACCAAGATTCATAAATGAGCAGGAAACCCATAGAGCAAACGAACCCTATTTATAGACTAGGGTAATAAAAATAATTTAAGTATGGGAAACCACTACTTAAATATTTTCTATTTTTCAGTATGGGAGAGTACTGGTTAAACATTCCAAAATTTTCAACAAAATAAATTTCATAGATATAGACTTGACGGACGTCCAATTCAAAAAACTCAAAAAAATGATCAAGATTTTTTCAATATTAATATGGGAGGACACTACTTAAAAAATTTTCAGTGTGGGAGAGCACTGGTTAAAAATTCCAAAATTTTCAGGAACAAGGTTGGTGCTGAAAATCAAAAAAGCTGGAATATTTGGTGTCGTACGGTATTAAAATGTTCCTCTCATTGTACCTCTCGTATCCCAGTATTATCCCAGTATTATCCCATTATCAATGGTTCCTACTGACATATCTCAAACAGTGTTAATATAAATGTATAGACGGACTTAGATTCTCTACGCGTTTCCTGCTCATTTACGAAATCTTGGTTCCAAAAAAATCTGGAACAAGTCCGATGCCACCCCCTTTTTTTAATTCGTTCTCTACCATTACACTACCTGTAGTTTCCAACTAGGCGGCAATGTGTCCCCACAGAATGAACTGCGATTTTTCTTACAGCTCTTTAAAAATGTTCGCGACGCATTGGTTGATGGTAGCTTTAACGATGTTAGGTTGCACATTGAACACACCTCCCACGGTATCTCTCCTTGAAGCTCGCCAACATTAGAAATTAACAATTGGTTCATGAGTGTGCATCTGTTGATAGATGGTGGTATCGAACCAGAGAGACCAGGGTGATTTGAAATGATTAGCCTCGCCAACACGCACCTATGAGGAAACTCGGATGGTAGCAGAGATCCAGTCATTTTCACGTTGTCCTGCAAATATAACTCTTCACAAGACTTTTCACTGGAAAATAAATGAACAAAACCATCATCCCACGGATAACTTCCGCTAATGTCCAACGACTGCAATTTAAGTAGAGTGAGTTTCGACATCTCACGAAAAACCAACCCTTTCACAGGCCCAGAGATGTTCATGTTCACTAACGAAATATAACGTAAACTCTTGAGTTCCTCCCATTTATCGGGGATCGGGCCATGCAAGTTCACTGAATTAATAACCACAACGGCAATGTTGGCAGCGAACAGGGGAAGCTGCCCAAGAAGCTGATGCTTTCGCGATTCAATATTGTATGTAGCTTGGATTATGAATGTATGGAGTGATTTCATGTGAGTGAGCGATGTTGGCATAACACCTTCAAAAATCATTTCGTCATAGTCAAAATTCATTTCGTCATAGGAACACCAAAGTTCAATTCTCAAGAAATTCTCAAGAGTCCACAGCCTCGAGGGTATGACAGTGTCCCGTCGAAAACAGTTATGACAAGTGAAATCTTTGAGATGCCTGCTTTGGCTCAACGCCTCAAATAATTCTGCTCCACTTTGATTATACCTTTGATCTTTCAGTACAAATGTCTCCAACGTTGGTGCAAGTTGTGTTGCTAACCAGAGAGGTGGGCCAGAAGAATTAAAATTTGTTCTTTCCCAATTCAATTCAAGGACTGGATTGTTTCTGACGGAAAAATCTTCGAAACCATTCGCATTGATGACTTGGTCTATAAAAATAGCAGACAGCGGCATAAAGTGTTTGTTTCCTAAATTTGAATTCTCCATTTTAAACGACTTGAGATTTCCTTCGCGGCGCAACTTTTCGACTAAAATCCATATGCGTGAAATCTTATCAACACTGCCCTCGTCTTCCTTTTCAATGATCCATGTATTATCAGACAGATCAATGCTGTGTAGCTGTGAACTACGAGGTTGCGATTCTAGCCAGTCAAAATTGAGAAGTCTCATACCAGAGCAACGAAGATTCAGGGAAAGAATTTGAAATTCATCGCTGCTCAAAAATGTCCAAACTTGTGCTTCATTTTTGCTGCTGATTATTGTTGCATCTCTAGACCAGTCCACTTCTGGAGTCAGTGTCTTCATCACTGCATCTCCAGATCGTATCCTGAACTGCTGGTCAAACGTTTGAGTTTGACATGAATCAGAAGAATTGTAACTTTCCCAAGCTTGAAACAACGGCATTCTGATTGGTCGAAGAAGAGGCTCCTTGTTCCCCACCCACACCTCCCTCAAACAAGGGAGGCAGGTTTGTAAGTCCACTGGCAAAGAAGAGAGGCCATTATTAGTCAAATCCAGTCCAACAAGCGACAGATCCCAACCTTCCGACAAATGACATAAACGATATGGCAGACTTCCGGAACCATTATTGCCAGAAAGATTTAGAAATGAATGGACCGGGTTCCCAGCAAAAAGAACCCTTTTCAATGTTCTCATCTCCAACATTTCCACTGGAATATGTGTGATATTATTCCAACGCACATCCATTTTTTCTAATTGTGTCCATGATGAAAGCGAAGACGGGAGCACATTATGGTCAACGCCAATTTCACCTTCCAACGCAAATGTTGTCTTTACTAGATCAAACCTGCAGTCAGTCGTTCCAAGACTGAGAGGGATTGTTTCACTCTTGAATGCGGACGTTTGAAATGTCGAGTTGATGACTTTGCGCGAGACAATTCGAGGATAAGCATTTTTCCAAAGAGCATCGTATGGTTTTATTTGCTCTCTGCATTTATCATCAGCCTCTAAAATGATCACAAGCGCATGAATCAAAACACCAATAAGACTTGCAAACACTGCCATTGCGAGCAACGTCTCAGCTATGTATCGACGTTGCTTGTCAGCAGCCACCCAAAACCGGTCTTTGCAACCAGTAACTGTGAAATCATTCTCCAACCTCTTCGAACCTGAACCACCACCGCGTGGAAAGGAGCCGGAGGAAAAACTGTACCTCGGTTTTTTTTTCGCAAGACTCGACTCGACTAAATTTACCATAAGAGCACGTGCTATTGCCCTGCTTCTGACTAGTAGACGAAACGCCGGATAACAAATGCCAGCTAAAATCGCTGGAAAGGGCCCAATGAATCCCAAAATGAAGACGGGGCTAGTCAGGTCGTCTTCGGTAGATGTGTAGAGGAATGTGAGATAAAAGAACATGCCGTCTAAAAGAGTGTCAGCCAAGAAACAAAATTCTCTCATGAAGCTCTCGTTCCAGTTTCGAAAGAGAAACATCCAAGGACACAGTGCTACATTGATGACCAGCAAAAGTAGTGCCGCAATAGAGTAGTTGATATCCTGCAAGTGCACAAGAGACTGCATCGTCGCGATTTGGACGACCCACTCAAACATTTCTCCCACAAAAACTTTGTAAAAAAAAAATGTCCCACCTCGATAGCTAAAGTTTCTATCATACCATGACTTTGGGCCACCATGGCATCTACATTCGTCTTTATCTTTTAATACATCTAATGCTGACATTTTCCCACTAGTAAACGTAAGGGAAGTTCTTGATCTGCGCCTGATTTTCGTCAGTCTCATAGCCTTCTGTACTTCGGCAGCACCAGATTGCAAGACGATCGCAGAAGAATCACAAATGATGAGTCCTCCAAACCAAATGACCAGCAAACAGGCCACCAAGTACAAATGGGATCCTTCAAAATACATTCCAAGAAGAAGATGTACTTTTAGCAACAACAAGACTGAGCACCCGCAAATAATTAACAGTGAAAAAATCATTCGAACACGAATCGGATTCATTTGTGAATTATTACATGTACCAGAACACTGATTCTGTTTAACATCATGTACATGTATTGGCATTTGTTTTCTCCGCACTACATGTACCGCCGAAGGAGTTGCTACCCTTCCAATCTCCGCATCGCCCAAGGGGTTGGGATCCCACTTTAAATTGTGCAGTTCTATTACACGTGCTTGTTTCTGCCGCATCCTCGTATAATTTGCGCAGAAGATTGTGGTGTCAATGATTTGAACACACCACACGAACAATCCAACAACAAAGGTCGATATTCCAACTCCCAGGAAACGACTCATCCAATCAGCTCCTGGACCACAAACTCTCTCACATCTAATCTCTTCTAATTTGGAGCTTGACTGATTGCCAGTAACAGAATCAACGTTGCAAAACTCAAAAGATTTTTCAGTGTAGGTGCCAGCCTTCACTAATATTGTACGAAGTCCATCTTCCGAGTCCCCACCACTGCAATCAAGCACAGATGGAGTTTTATCTCCGTTCTTGTCCAAATAATTGAAGCATTCTCTTAAATCAGAATTTGCAAGCAATGTTGCCAAAGACGCATTGAGACTGGTGTCAACCAAAGGTAGATTTGCCAGGAGCGTTTTCCACATCATGACTAGAAAATCAATCAGCATTTGTCGCCCACCCCGCTGAAAAGCACCTGTGTCATCTTTAATCAACGCAGTAAGAATAACAGCTGCTTGTCCAGTCTCACCATTTCCTGTCTCCAGTTCTTGAATAATGTTGCTTAAAGCGTTCGAATAACCTTGTGTAGATAAAATCTTTTCCAGGTATGGTATATTTTTGCTTGTGAAGCAAACTGCGATGACATTATTACATGCTGCCTGGCAAGGTTTTCCGAACGGTACACATTCTGTAACACCTTCCACTTTTGTGCAAGGCAAGGCAACTGCATCAGAAAATACCATTAAAAGTGCTTGAAAGCACTCGTGCAAAGGTTTGCCAGGTCCAAAGAGTGCGTTACCAGCAAAATTAAGACATGTCAGCACAATGCTAGGAATTTGGTCCAACACGACGCTTAAATCTTGAGCAGTCATGTTCATGCTGTTTCTTCCAGGACTTGAAAAAAAAGTAAACTCATTTGGTGCTGTGTTTTCACCAGCACCACCGCGTAAAATTGCCAACGAAGGGTTAATTTTCACTTGGGTACAAATGGAAGTGGACAATACGTTCTGTTTCATACCACGAGGAGAAAAGTCGTTTTTTGCTCGCGCTTGTTTGTCGTAGCAAATTGAATCTGCAGTCTCACCAATATCAACGTCGTTGGAAACATTGAATAAGCTGGACTTGCTGGTTTGTTTGCCATCGCAGACAAGGGCACGACCCTCTACAGATTCCAAAATGCGCAGGTCGTATAAACAGGGTGGTGGTTTGTCAACAACGAACCACATGAGAACGATGAGTGGAAGCGTCAAGATGATACGTGCCGGAAATTTTCTTCGAAGCTCTGATTGGGAGCAACAAAAACACTTGAACATGCACAATGATGATGACACTGAGTTTGGTTGTAGTCGTGAGAGCGAATTCCCCCCGCTGCTGCTGCGATGAGACATCCACTTGGTCGAGATACCCACCACGCACATATTTACAAACATCATGGCAAAGCAGAACGTTATCTGGACAATCACTTCAATATGATTTGGAGCGTTGTTGAACGAGCCAGAGTTGGAGAGGGTTCTGCTTCTGCTGCTGGTAGCATTGGCGTTTCGATCATCTCTCCACAGGCAGCATGTCGAACGATTCGTCGTGCTCGCGAACGGATCTCCAACGTGATCCCAACTTCCAGCAAAATTGGTTGACGTCATTATACTGATCCACACCGCACAGGAGATTATGCACGACATGATGACGATTGTTCCTTGTATGAATACCGATGTCAGGGATGGGACTTTCTTATCGACAACTTGCCCATCTGCTATTGGTGGTGATGGTGGTGATGGCGGTGATGGTGGTGATGGTGGTGATGGTGGTGACGGTGTTAACGGTGTTGGTGGTGTTGGTGGTGTTGATGATGATGTGACTGAGAGTGGAGGAAGTATCTTCTTTGCAGGCGGTGGGATTGGGTCGAATCTTGCATTGTTTTCCAATTTCTTGAGGTCTGAAGTCGCCTTCGTCTGCTTCTTCTGCTGCTTCTTTTTTTTCGGTGGTGGTGCAAGTGGGGCTCTGATCATTGTTGAAACTACCACGGCGCCGTCGGTATCATTCATGTCCTCGGATATTGTTCTACGATCGATATCAGTGGCTCATATCGCCGAATGACGTCAATATAAAATTCAAATATAAAATACTGTATTATATAATAATATCGAAGTTTAAGTTAAAATTGAGA
>JACKZZ010010895.1_pt1 | contig 27187 bp, 31 predicted proteins | sample 8027871 | NCBI WGS metagenome assembly JACKZZ01 (sample SAMN15724774, study PRJNA655200) | protist metagenome | isolation source: fluorescence activated cell sorting (FACS) single amplified genomes of... | place: USA: West Boothbay Harbor, Gulf of Maine | collected 2000-07-19 | reverse complement strand
GACAGTAGTTGTCCGCGGCCCTTTAGGGCCGCGGGGAAGTGGTGGAGCCCGCGGCGGCCCGCAGGCTCCTGCGATAAGCTTTGAATGCGAATCCGGAAGCCCCCGATGACCCGCGATAGATGGCGATACTTACTTTCAACCTATGTGCACTAAAACTAGCAGCGTCGACTGACATCCCAGCCGGCCGCGGCCATGTTCTGGAAGCGACACATGTGGAGCCGCGACCGCAAACTGCGGCCCGCGGCTCAAGAAGAAGAAGTGGGATTCTAATTAAAAGAAATGGCGCGGCGAAAGTGCGGCCCGCAGGGCCGCGCTTTCGCCGCGCGGCTGGTTTGGCTTTCGCGCTGGTTAGATTTTCGCGCACGCATTTGGTTACCAATATCGCCCTCCGGGCGCGATCTTCATACTCATCAGCTTAGATGCAAAACAAATCAATTGTGGACCGCCGGTTCTTGCGGTGTAGTAGAACGTAAACGTTGTAACACGTGTGAGAAACAGGGCTGCCTCGGCATATTGACACGAGCAGTGCGACTGCCATCGCCGACATGAGCGATGGAAGATCGAACAAGTTCTTCAGCATTTCCATTCATCCAGGACCAGGTCTACTTGCAACATGCTTCCAGACCCAGACGCACTATTTGCAGTTGATAGAACACCACCCATTGCGATTTTGGTGGCGGCCACGTTCACGCGCAGGAGGACTGCGCCCACACGCAACACGTCAAGGAGATCCAGGAGCGCAAGCGCAAGTCGGATACCATCAAGGAGGAGCGAAAAAGCCAGGTAGAACATCAACCTTAAGACGACGATGGCGCACAGGCACAATTTCAATTTCTTACAGAAGAAATGCACCGACTGATCAGGATCAGCAAATAGAGCCGCTCTGATCATTTTTTTGATAGAAAAGCCACCTCCTTACGAGGAGCATAGCCAACATGATTGGCATTTGTTTCCTTCGAAACTGGTGCTATCGCTAGTATGAGTAAAGCAAGGCGGAGGCCAAATAAAAAGCTGATCCACCGTCGATCTTATTTTATCGGTAGCGCTAGACTCCTCGCCCAGTAGCAGGAGTGAGATCTACTTGTTGTCACGATACTCACATAAATACGCCTTCGAAACATCCCGAAGCATGAACATCAACTAGGTTGTGAAAACGATGGAAGACGAGCGGAAACGACGCGTGGAGCTGTGGCAGAAGGCGATTCGATTGGCGGAGGGGTTGCGCAAGAAAAATCAGCAGGCAGCGCTGCGGGCTATGGACGAGGAGCAAAAGAGGCGGGTGCACGAGGATGGTACCATTCCCTCCAATGGTCACGAGGAACGCTTCAACAAGATCAAGACCGAACTGGTCGCGCACGAAGCGGAAGTGAAGGCCTCAAAGGCCCAGCGCAAGCACAGCAGCCGTACTATTTTGGACCAAGTCATGGAGCGACAACGAGAATTGGTTGAGATGTGGGAAGCGAAGGAGAAAACCATGGAAAAGCTGAGGTATCTATAATTAAAAATACTTGTTTGATGCTCGTCCTCCTACACCGATCTTCATCTTCTGCCGCGCTCTTGCGCGGTTCGTGCGCACCTTGTATATGAATAACGCAACCAAGACGACGAACATTTGATTTATTTTTGCCGCAGTCATGATAGATGTCCTCTGCTCAGCCCTGCGGTCACAACGTCAGTGCTGTTTTGAATCAGACAAAAAGTAAGAACAACCGTGTCAAACATGCTTTTGATCTGTCATGGATGTTGTTGATCTTGCACATCTTCGACTACGTAAAGTTCGCACCGACATTGTTAATACAGGAAGCAGAACAGCATGCTGTGCGCCAAGATCGTGGAGGCCGAACAGAGGCGCCGAGTGAATTGTACCGAGGAGGAGTACATTCGCAGCGCCATGGCGAAGGAATTTTCTGGCTCAATCAAGCACGAGTTGGTGGAGGCTCATGAGTTGATGGAGCGAGGCGTGAACCAACGGGGGGCTAAACTGGCAATGGACCAAGAGAAGCGTGAGCGCTGTTTGGACTCTAACTTCGCGGCTCCTGAACTGCAAAAGCAGAAGGCTGCTGTGAATGCCGAAATCACCAGATCAGTACGCAAGAGCCAGAGCGTGAATTGAGGAAAAACATATTAAGCACCACCGTTTGATTCTATTGGAGTTGTCCAAAATATCAATATGCACTCCGGAACATTTTCAAGAAATTGCATTCCTATTTCATTCGCATAGCAGAGCAGCACGGGCGGGAGACCAACAAGACGAAATAGAACTAAACTACTGGACACTTCCGGCACCCTCAGCTTTGAGGTCTCTATTTCTTCGGTAGTCACCGCATTTGCATTAATAATAATATTTTAACCTGACACATTATGTAGAAGTAATCGCGTTTACTTACGTTCATAACTTGTTTAACTTTATTGTTCATCCGCATCGCATAGTTCTAAACCTGGTGGGGCTACTGTCTACACTAAATTCTTTCCTTTGGTTTCGTCCTAATATTAATTTTCTTTCTCTGATCAGATCCATCAGAAACGCACTCATAGGGGTGAATCGTCTATCCTTGAAATTGAGAAGCTGCAGCATCCTCGTTCCGAGTGTTGTCCTAGCAGTATCAAATGTGTCACCCGAGTCGTCCTGAATTCTTCTCGACACTCAAAAGTTTTGCCTAACGTGCCGAACCCACGGTACCATAAGGAACTAAAGTAAAGTATTCACTCGACAGATGATGAAATTTGTAGTGCAAGACCAAAATCTTGTGGTAGTTTCTTGGGAATTGAACGTTTGTAGACGTTGACGTAGTGCAGCTTTACATCAGAGAAATAAAAAGTGCTCTTGCAGTAGAGTATGATCCTCTTTGATTTTTGGCTGTTGGTGGATAAGAACGGGGCACACCACTAAAACTATACTGTTGCTTATGCTTGTGCACAAAGGGCAATGCCAAAATCAGGGCTGCGGGTCTCTGGTGTAGAGCTAGAGTTTAATCAGTGGCATCTTAGCGGTATTTCTGGTGCAAAGCCAAGCTGCCGAGGAGCGCTGATTTCTTACTCTTTTTCTCTTGTTAGCACCCACTGATTTTGATTTTCGCTACATTGATTTCTTATTCTTTCATTTTGCGCTTCGACGTAATCTTGTGTTTCATGTAGTTTTATGTAAGATTTCCAATTCCGTTCTTTCTGGCAAGTTGAATAGACAATCAGCGCACGCAGAGCCAGACCCTAGGTGGATGCTCCGTATCCCTTTACATTTCATTGCTACTGAGTTCGCTCCTCCTCGTCGTCGTTGTCGTAGTTCATTAGAGTATCATAGTTTTCTTGAGGTGGGTGTGGACGGTGAGTGTGAGTAGTGCAACATACATCAGGTTTTGAGGGAGCGAGTGGAATCCTTGCCTTGTATGGTTTGTTCTCAAAGAGAGGCATCGTCCTTGCCGTCGTGATTGAGTCAGAGAACAAAGCATACGTCGTTGTGGCATCGTGGTGAAAAGCAGTCGCTGTATCTCTTTCGACTACGATTGTTCTTCGTTTCTGTGTGAATGTGTTGAAAGCAGACCTGTCGCCAAATCCGCGTCGACTTCGCGAGTTCATCTCCCGCATTGCGAAAGGAAGTACAAAAAAACTTATCGCAATGAAAGGAAGTGCACCGATGCTAAAAGTTGTCAATTTGATATCGAAGTACGCTGCCAAACGACCCAATTTTCTATTTTTCTGTCACCTCATACTCATACTCATTCGACTGGCATGCTTCTAGTCAAGTTGTTTTACGAGTACTACTTGTCAGATGCTTCGTGGTTTGGACCACATCTTCAAGTAGAAGAGACGACAACCTCCACGACGGCAAACTAGAACTCGGAACCCTAATGCGTTAAAAAAAGGGCGTAGTGTCGTGGCTCCTGCTTTTATTAATGCGAGCATGACGCAACAGAAGCCTTGCAGTAGCGAGTTTTTCCATTGCACAAGGAAAAGTGAAAAATAGATACGTCGCGAGAGAAGTGGAGAGTAGTACAGTGTGCACGCCCAACATCCGGACAGCACTAGTTCGGCCCTATTTCACGCCTGAGCACGAGCAGTAGCAGCGCAAGTAGAAGAGAAGGAGAACCAACCACCTACGGATACGGTCGCTCCCGCTCGCGAAAGAACAACAAAATTGACATCGTCGAGGTTATTTTGGAACAATAATTGGAAGCAACAGTAGAAGTAGACCCGGCTCCTGAATTATAATTCCTCCGCCACGCTGCAACACTGACACTGAGGGCTCCTCAGCACACACGACGAAACGGACTCCAAAGCACATACACGTCTTCTTCTTCACCATCCCCAACCGACATCGAAACGACCCTCCAAGAAGTCTGTTTTCAACCCGGCATTGTCGCGCGCTCCTCGTCATCGAGAACTACAGCGAGGCAGCAAGAGAGTAGGAAGCGAAGGACCGTTGTTTTCATTTTCTCCGCGGCGCAGCTTTTGGATTCAACAGCTTGCGGCGGGAACTACCAACCAGATCCTGTACTGTCGAAGAAACAAGAATGGGGCAAGTCTTCGGCAGCAAGAAAAAAGCAGCAAGAATCGCTGCACTCGATGGCGAAATTTGCGAAACGAAGAAGGGACCCAAGAGCAGGAGCAAGTTGGAGAGGGAAGGGAGCAGCAGTTCCTCCGGAGCAGATGCGGCAGGGAGCACCGGAAAGGGAATCTCATATCACACAGAAAAAAGCCGGCAGGCCATGTTCGTAAGTAAAAGTATCAGGATGCACAGAAAAGAATAAAACCGCACAGGATCAGGAACATCTGTCATGATGGGCAAGCTCATGGCATGCTGAGTCTTGTATGCAAGAAGAGGTGGAAGAGACACATTTTTGTTTTTCTGTGACTGGTGACTTTCTTGCAGTTGTATGCGAATCAGTGCCGGCTTTTTTTTGTGGGATATCTCATCCGCAAAAATCAGTACGTCAAGTTCGTCTTCGACAGCCAACGTGACGACCGCACTTTGCTAAAAAATACAAACGTGTCTGGGTCTGGTGGGTTGCTGCGCGCATTTTTCAAGCATCTTTTGGATCACACCGATGGTGATGGTCTGAAATGCGCGGAGAAATGTTACACTTTTTGAGCATCGTCTTGAAGTCCGTCCAGAGAGATTCGCTCGTCGCGTAGTGACCACAAATGCGCAAGTTTATGCAGCTAAAGTTTCATTTTCATTTCGCTTTTGCGTGATATTATATCGAGAGTCTAGCTAGCTGTTCGCGCCTGCTTGTTTCCAGACCCCGACATATTTGCACTGCATATCTGCGAATCATCAGCCACCAGCTTGACCTCGCATATCACGGGAAAAGCATGTTTCAGTTACAAATGTGTTGCCAATGAATTCAGAAAGAGCAAGACAAAACAATTTTCTCTGCATGAAAGAGAAAGCTTGCAGTGCAGGGATCATCCGGGAAAACACGTATGAAACGAGGCTCGAAAGCGTTTCGCGCATGACCAAGATTGTCTGTCGTGCCGGTTCTGCAGCACACACTTTTTCCATTGCATATTGCTGCGCGGAGAGATAGTAGATACGTTCGGCGAATCCATCGCGAATCAAATGCTCTCGCCGAAGTGGGATAACAGAGAAGTATAGAAAGCAGATTTTCTCCTTTCCTACTTGGTTTATTGATGAAGAACGTATTTCTATTTTGTTTTTACAGAAATAATTCTGGGCGTCAGTGGAAACACAAACACGAACATCTGGTCCTAGTACCCCTATCCCTAAGTTTTTTCAAGCATGTTGTACGTCAAAGTCTTACCACGTGCGCTGATTGCATGCCTTCCAGTTCTTCTTCTTTCTTCGTTCTGACGATTTGTTTTCCTGCTGTTGTCGGAGCACCAATCGAGCAGCTCTAACGCGTTGAAGAGCTGCATCATGTTGCTCTCTATAATCCTGCTTCATGATCCTTCCTCTGCAAGAGCATCACGCTCGGCCTCGGACGTATAGACTCGCACGACATACTCGTAATGACCCGGATTTCCTTTTTTGCACCCCGCATCTACATGCTGCCTTTGCAACGCAACTAATTCTCCATGTGGTAAAATTTTGCACGCAAAAACTTTTTCTACTTCTACAAGCATTAGTATGTATACTTTACAACCATAACGGGGGGTCTAATCATCGGCTTCAGAACTTTTTGAAAACTTTTTGAAAACTTTTGAAAACAGAGAAAAACGATGACGCGAAACCACCAAGGTCCGACGCCCTTTCTTGGCGCCCTGCCGTCGTGTTTCGGTTTTCCGCGGCCCGTGGATCCGTTGGGCCATGTCCGGCGGCGGCTCCTCTGGAACTGGGATCAAGGCGCTGTTCGCCTTATTGCTTTCTTCGGCTTTATTTTTCATCTTTTTCGTAATGTCCTCATCTGCTGCTGAAGCAGTAGATGGTCGCGCTCCTTCCCCACTGGCTTGCTCCACCGCATTCGCGGCGGCCTCCTGTTCTTCCCTTTCTCGTCTCGAGGGCAGCCTCCGCCCGGTCTCCTCATCGTACTCCGTATCTTCCGTATCATTGCCACTGTCGGAAAAAGCGTCGAGGCCGTCGGTTAAGGCAGAGAGCCTCTGTATCCCCGTTTGCTTCCTTTTAAACTCTTCGAATTCGCTGCTGTAGATGAACGCCTCTCGGACTTCGTCGATGGAATAGTCGGAAAAATCGACGAGAACCGGGATGAAACCGAAGAAGCTGCAGGCGAGCAGCATCTCCAGAAAGTCAACGCCATTATTGGACAGGAGTACGATCCGGTCACCGGGGACCAGAGAATAGAAGGACTTCAACCCGGCGCCGGCCTTCAACGCGCGCTCGTGGAGTTCGCCGTAGGTGCGGGTGGTTTCTTTCTCCTTGCTCCATTCCAGGACGGCTAGGCGGTCTTTCCAGTGGCGCAGGACAGATTCCAGCGTGGCGGTCATGATGATTGTGAATATCGCGGTATCTCAAGCTCTAGTTGTAGTACATCAATATCTTCAGTATCGCATTCTCCCACGTCCTCGCAGTCTCGAAGCTTTCGAAACGAAAACAGGCACTGCGTGTGCTTTTTGAATCGGCTGAGTTTTAAGATTATCATTTGCCCAATTGGTGCTGGCAGCCGCACTCTTGAGAACGCATAAGCGCGGCTCGTGCTTGCCGACGAGCGATAGGCGAGCGAGTGACTTTTTTGACGACGAAGAATACGAAAAAATATATTATTTAACGATATTACAAACGATCACGACAACACGATTTGCCGATACACAACCATTCATAAAAGCTAGCAGGCGATCACGATGACGATTGACATTGATTGCTACTGTATAGAAGTAGTTGAACTCATCTTCATTAGAAGCTGTAACGATGTCGAAGGAGGTTGCATCAGCGCCACTCTCTCAAAACCGACAACTATGGATGTCTTTGGCAGCGCGGCTGCACGGAAAGTACCGCGGCTTTTGCTCCAAATGCAAGTAACAGAAGCGAGATTGACCTCGTTCGCCATGATTTTGGAACAAGATACTGCAGGAACTAGAAACACCTCCACGTCCGTCGTTCTTACGATGGAAAGATGGGACCTTCCAGCAGTCGTTTTCAACTCATAGGGGCCGGCGACCATAAACCAAAGGAGGCTCTTGTCGATCGCTGCGACTCTGAGCTGCAATCGAAATGTAGTTGATACATCATTTGACATTGATCTGTTGGCGTAGCAGGAGCAGTCTCTCTACTTCCAAGAAGGCAAGACGAGGAACTGGTGGTGGTGGGCGTGGGAAGCAAACTCGTCAGTAGAATGCAGACAATTCTGAAAACATCACTGTCTTTTCTTTTTCCACGGACCTGCTAACAAGATCGAATCAGAGTTGCTTGTTGTCATCCACATCCTCTATTCAACTCAAGTTCAGGCGAAAAAATAAAAAAGTTCGTGCAAATTTAAGTATTTGCTTCTTTTTCTCCTCCAGAATAGACAAGAAAGTGAAACGCTCACACTGTTTCTTTATTATCTTTCCAAAACTGACGCTGACCGAACAAGGTGAAATTTTATTTCATCTGTGAAACAACGGGTAAAAGAAAAGGAAAATTTAGGAAAATAGGAGGAGACGACTTCACTTTGCGAAAAGCAAAAGAATGAATCTCACTCGTTAAAAAAGTTCTCATCCAAATAATGCTACCCAGTCGTAAGTAATACAGTGCTGGGGCAGATTCTTCAGTCAGAACGTGAATTTTTCTACATTTGAACCTTCGCTATATTCACCTGCTTTATTTAAGTTCTGGAATTTTTAGGCTCCTGTGAAACACAAAGAATTCAGAATCCGGGAGACTGAGACGATAGAAACAAAAAAATGACAAGTTCAGATTGACAATTGTTCACGTAGTGCATAGTCATAAAAGCTCGAAGAAAAAGTCGAAGTTCTCAATCTCGGTGTCAGAATTGATGTCTGGTGAGTTTGCATGGCATTTCATCTCGACTCCAAGATGGTAATACAAAATTAAAGTTGGGCACTGATTTGTTCCAAAGAAATTCTCTCAAAACAAAGAAGAGCTCGTCTGAAGTGAGTATTTGACAGTGAGTATTTGACAATGTTGACGTTGTTTTTGTAAACTCAATATCAACTTCTCCTTTTCCTGTTCAAAACAAATTAGATTAAGATTGAGTAGATAATTCATCACATATTTATCGAGACTCTGTACCGCCTACAGAGAATTTGAAATTTTCTCAATTTCAGAGTAAAAATTGTTGTCGTGAGAAGATGAAGAAATAGTTGTTTATAGACAAAAGCTCCTCACGCTCACCGCCCTTACCACCGCGTCGCCTCCGGGCTGCGGTTCCCGTACACATTTCCCCCATCTACCACTTCCGAAGACTCTTCGGAAGGCAGAGAAAATTCACCAGACCCGCCTTGCTGACCCGCCAAGCGCCCGCGCACCGGTTCCGCTAATCCTAATGGCGAGTGCAACGTCGGGATTTGCTCGACCGCAGGATAGATAACGTTGTCTACTGCATCTTCGTGCGGAAAGCGGGAAAACGAGTCGTTTTTGCTACTACTGCTCCTGCTGATTTCGTTGTCCTCGGCCATATCCTCTTCTGCTTTATCCTCGTCCATTGCAGCAGCTGTTTGCTTACGGAGCTGGGCACTGAAAGATTCGTAGTCCCTGTTCACACCGAATGCGTCGTCGAACTGCCAACCGTAGTTAAAATTGCCGCCCGGAGAGGGGACGATCGGCGGGATCGCCTTTATTTCCGGAGTGGAAGACTCGCTGTTCATCTTATCGACGTGGCCACTGTTCTTCTTTTCGTTGGCGAAGATCTCGTTTCGATGATCCACCTCCACCTCCGATTTGTTCGTAGTAACACGACCAGGAGGACCTCCACCAGTGCCGGTCGATGATCCGGCTCCTTGAGATGTGACGTGCCGGATGAAGCTCCTTCCGGCTCGCGGTCGCCTTCGTTCCCCAAGTACTTCTCTCTGAAAAAATTCTGCGTTGTAACAGAAGACCCCGGTGGTTGGGGGCGACGGGCTCGAGGAAGCAACCACGGAGCGCGTCGAAAGTTCGACTCCTCGTCGTCCTGGTCGTTCTGCAACTACTTTCGACGTAGTCAATTTTTCTCGTTCTTCTGCCACGACGATTGCGTGGTCCGGTGTCGCGATAGTGTACTCCTGCGCCTTCGCCGGAGTGCCAATGTGGTACGTGGTAGAGGAGGACGACGAGGCTGTCCTCGACGGTGGTCCCGTTGCATCAAGCTTCGGCGGGGCTCGCAAGTACCTGATGGGAGCAGTCATTCTTGTATTTTGCTGGTGGTAACTGATCAAGAACAAGTTCAACGCACAGGCACCGGCAATGGCCACGGCCAGGAGGATGAGGGAGGTGTAGTAAAGTGAAGAGATGCAGGCGATGCTGAGTGAACAGGTGTAGGCCTAAAAGAAATAGGGAAGTCGAAGTAGACACACATCATCAAGTGATGTTGTCCAGCAGCTCTTGCTTACATAGTTCCTACCTTTGCTGATCCGGCGGCGTCAGCCCCCACGTGTGGTGGTGGTGAGTCTGGATTTGCGAGTTCGGGAAGGAACGCGCCAGTTGCTTTTCACCAGCCGCGACGAGATCCGGACTGCAACTCTCGCTCCCGCCAGTGCTGTCGTCCGGCGACTTAGAGAATGCGGATGGAAGCTGTTTGCTTGGCGGAAAGGAGTTCGAGTTTTCGTTTTGCTGGATTTCATCTCCTACTTCGCCCGTCGAAGAGAATGGGTTCCACCAGTCCCATGGAATTTTTGGCGCGACTACACCACCCGAAGGTGATGTTGACGAGGACGAACTCGAGCTGCCACTCACACTGCAGCTGGCAACCTCCAAAGGCATCGTCGTCTCTACCTCCAACGAATCAGAATCTGGTGCACAACTGGTCATCAACATTTCCCGAGTTCCCGCTGGCGCACCACGACCACGCGGCACACTGGGCGGCTTCAGATCACTGCGAAGGAAATGCAAGTTCTGCGGACTGGTCGCCTCGGCAAACCCCGGGATCGGCGGAACCAACATGCGATTTTTATCATTTTTTCGGGCTACTTGTTGCTCAGACGATGAAAAATGCGCATTTCCACCACCTCCCGGACGATTGTTCTGTCCCAAGTACCGCGGGGCGTACAGGGAGCGCGGCGTGTTTCTTCGCTGGTTCTTGGCCGCGAGGAGATGGCTCGTCTCGTAGCTGCCCCCACCCCGCTGGTGGTGCGGCAGATCGTCACTAGTGAGGGGCAAAATCTGGGTCGCCCGAAACGGCGAGTCGTGTTGGTGTGTGCCCTCGCGCTGATGACGGTGTGCGGAGACCGCAACGACCGGCGTGTCGTCCTCGTCCTCCCCTTCTTCGTCGTAAAAATTGGCACTATTTCGAGCTTTGTTTTGCACACCAATTGCAATTCCTCCCGCATCGACGTCACTCTCCTCGTCATACTCGTCCTCCTCCACATCAGGACCTTCTTCCTGCCCGATTGGCGACGACGTGTGGCTCGACCGGGACTCGGAAATTCGCCCCCCCGGCTGCGCCATCCAGAAATTCCGGTAGTTACTGAAAAAAACGCCGGCAGTATAATTTGCGGGGAGAGGAGGAGTGCTGCGGTGATGGGAGATGTTGTAGTGGTGCTCGTGTTGATCATTATTTACATCAACTGTGCCGTAAAATTGTAATTGATGATGATCCACGCGCTTCGGCGACTGCGGGTCTTCGTGAACCTCGGACAGGCCGAGAAAAGCTGCGTGGTTGTTGACACAGCAACAGAACTTTTCGATGAATAAGCAGCTCGCAGCGGCGGCGACGATGGAAACGAGGATCGTGATAAGGAGCCAAAACCCGAAAACGCCACAGATCTCGATTCCACGAGTGGCGGCCGTGGCAATGGCCTCGGTAAGACCTTCGCCGGGTCCCATGTTGGTGCGGTTCTGAATGAGTAGGACCTGGTGTAGTTTCGTTAATTAATGCCGCTGAGAGTTTTCTGAAATGCTTGCAAGCAAGTTCATCAATTTTGAATAACCAAGAAAGATGAAAACTACATGTTGATCCTATATCTGAACCTCATAGCCAGAAAGTATTTTGCACCTGTTCAAGAACTATCGCTGGGCGTAGTTTGAATCGAGTAGACGTTTTTTCTGGTCGGTTTCTGCACCGTTAGCAGGCTCGGTATTCCACCAACCTCCGACCTTTGGTTGTAGAAGTGCTGAGCCGTCAAAATCGCAATGCTATTCCTCGCAACGATTCCGAAAACGAGCGGCAGCACCATCCAGAGTGATGAAGTCCTTGAAGTTGATGTTTCTTGGACCACAACTCTTCAAACCGCGATGCTCCTAATCACTTCGGCGTCACTCAGCGTCACTTCGTGCGGTTGAAAGTTGCTCGCCGGCGGTACCAGGTGTCGTCGCAATTCCGGACCCGTGCCGGGAAGGACAAAGAGCGCCAGATGAATCTCCGGGGTGAAGTCCGTCAGTTCGCAGTACACCTGCACCCAGGTTTTGTAAAAGTTGGTGAAGATGATCAGAAAGTAAAGAAACGCAAAAACCTCGCCGACCGGGGAAAGTTCGGGCGTGGCCCTGGCGCTGCTCACCACGTTGTCGTAGAGGTGATCGACGTGGTGATATTGCAGTTCCGCCTCTGCTCCTGGTGCTGGACTTGATGCTGGGATTTCGAGCTGATGCTGGATAAACTGATGGTATTCAACAATGTCTAAAACGAACATCTAGAATTAAAATTATATATTTCTGATGGGTCGTGCTCGTGAAGAAGCTCTAATAGGTGTAGCCCTCTAGTTGTGTTCTAATGGAAAAATGGAAAATCTAATAGAGTGCCTATCTTTCTACTACTGATATATATATAAAGCGAGGAAAGCACAAAGGTGGTGGTGGACGTCAAAGGAATGCGACCAGCTATAGCTCTCTGCGGGTTCTTCTCAGAAAGTAAATGTAAATGACGAATCGAGCGAGAACATCGAGAACATGCAGCAACATCTCCGTCGAAAAAAAGATGCCGAAGCGAATTTGGAATATAAAACCAAGAAAATCTCAAACTCGCGACTCGATGGCGATTTGCTTTTGGTGCTGCAGCAGGCGACATCACGACAGACGAAGATCGGATTCGAAAAACGAGGATCTTCGTTCAGCACTTTGTCGATTTTTGCGGTCCTCAGAACTCTTTCACGCTCGTGCAGCACGACCACGAGCAGGCTACGACTCTCTGGACTGCATTTGAACAAGAAAAAAGAAAAAAGATCCGCATAAACTTACTAGAGATGGATCGACACACAGCAAAAAAAAACGAAATAAACAAACTGAGCTTGTTGCTCATCAGAACTCGCTGTACTAGCGGCGCAGGGCCATCATAGATATAGTTTATTTGAACTTAACTTGAGTCGAACAGACGACGAGTATAACACGGCCATTCTATCTATGATCAATTTCAAGCGGCGCCGGTCCGGTACTTACAGGATTCTGCTTCTCGTTGCAACTTCCCGGAGAAGAGTGCGCCCTTTCTTGAGTATACCGACCCAGATCAAGAACTAGTGCAGGAGTCTCTTCTCTCCTTGTCACTATTAGCCGCACTGTACCCATCCCGCCCGCTGCTATTTGCGCAAAAATACTCGTTGTACTCCGCCTAGTGCTGAAAAATTTGCCTTTTTCTATTTCTGATTCGGTGTGGCTTTTCTTGATCTATGAGAATATTAGTGGATGGAAAATAAGTATTGAATCCAAATAATTCGCGAGTTATGTACACATCCGATAGTGCTGGCAATGCCTTTCTTCTTCGTGGCGTTATTTTTCCCTTAGTAACTAGACAACCCTCGTAAGAACTGGCCGTAGAAGTCTACAGCGTTGACATACAATGGAAAATTTTGTTTCTGACCTAAGGTGGCCCTTCTGCCACCAGTTAATGCAGATCATTCACTCCTGATAAATACCTGTGGAGATTCCCTTTTCTTTTGATTCTCTCTTTTGTAAATGATAATGAAGTTATGTCTCAGGACTTCTTGCAGCTGTCCCTCCAGACGCCATGTTCGTGTAAAGTTGATTCGACATCGTCTTTTTGTTTTTCAAAAACTGTTTTATATTAGAATTAGTGTGGCAATAAAAATCTGCTGGTGGAGGCACTATCTGCATGTGCTCCCTCCCTTAGTTATCCTGCCCGTGCAAAATCCGTGAGTACTCTGGTTTGACCTTGCCCAACGTCACGTCCCTTCTGCGGTTGATTGCCGATCGGGCAATCTTGGGGTGTAAGTCGACCGGTTTCCGACGGCCAACCGGCTCGTAATCGCGGAGCACTTCGCCTGTCGTTAATATGTATGATTTATGATGTTGCGGCGATGAAGATGCGGCTTTTCAAAAAAAGCAAAACACTTTCACTTTGAAACACGTTCATGTGTAAGTGAAAAAAGTAAAGTGATATGCCACCATACGTAGTAGACGGTGAACGAGCTGTGAGTAGATGTAGTTCACTACAGCAAGATAAAGAACACCCGCTATAGTGTACCCTTGTAAACTTGGAATGGTCTGTAGATTCTGTTTTCCGGGTCCTGGACCCACTCGGACCAGTGCGCCAGCCACCCGGACAGCCGCGGGATCGTAAAGAGAACGGTGAACACGTCCGTTGGGATGCCCATGGCCTTGTAAATCAGGCCGGAGTAGAAGTCGACGTTTGGGTACAACTTTTTCGACTTGAAGTAGTCGTCGGAGAGAGCGATCTTCTCCAACTGCATTGCCACGTCAATCAGCGGGTCGGGGCCGGTGAGCGCAAAAACATCGTCCAGAATCTTGCGGACGACCTTGGCGCGCGGGTCGTACGACTTGTAGACCTGGAAAAGATCACTTTGTTCTTTTGCACAACGATGGATTCAACCAACTTGTGATGAGGAGTTACAACAGCAAGAACACGCTGGAAATTATTACGCACCGGCATCCAGAATTAGAAAATTTAACGCCCCCGATAACCTTGCCCGTCAGACAAAACTACATATCTATATCATACTGCTGCAATTCGAAATATTACATTGTACAGTCGAAGGACAAGAACTGTACCCGATGACCGAACCCCATCAACTTCGCCTTCTTGTTCTTCACCTTCGCGATAAATTCGTCCACCTTCGACACGTGCCCGATCGAATCCAGCATCCGCAGCACCGCTTCGTTCGCGCCACCGTGCCTCGGCCCATACAAGGCGCCGCAGGCCCCGGCGATCGCCGTATAGACGTCCACGTTGGATGACGCCAAGTGGCGCATCGCCGACGTAGAACAGTTCAGTTCGTGCTCGGCGTGGAGCAGGAGCAAAACGTCCATCGCCTTCACGAGCGTCGGGTGTGGTCGGTAACTCGGTCCCTCGTTCATGACATCGAGCATGTAGAGAAAATTCTCCGTGTACCCAAGATTTTCATTTGGCGGCACCATGGGTCTTCCTAGTCTATGCCTGTACGCCATGGCGGCGAGCGTGGGGCCGGCGCCGATCACACGGGCGATCTGCTTGTTGCGCACTTCAGCGGACTTGTAGCTGATTGTAGTTTTTGTTCAGTGGTTGCAAGTTTATGTTTAATATCTTCAGCTTGAATTTCAAATATATCAAATAGAAATAAAGTAGAAGATTGAGGTCCGCCTCCAGCAACATCTAGGTTCTTGTTCTCAAAAAAATACATGTCCTGCCCCGCCAGCGCGGGATTTTGTTCCGGGTAAATCGTGCCCAGAGCAGCAAACGCTGCTGTGATCATCCCCATCGGGTGCGCGTCATACCGGAATGTCGCATGCATTTTCACCAAATCCTCCGACACGTATCACAAGAAAAAATGTTAATGCTCACGGTTTTCACAGATTGCAGCCATGCATGATCATCACAAATATAGCCCCCTGGTATGCAGGCTATGAATGAGGACAGATTTGGGCACGTTTTGCTTTTGTGATGCATTGCTGCATCACAAGTTCCGTAAACGTATATATAAAATTTTTTCGTGTGATAACACGTGCACGTGTTCCATGATCGCCGTGTTCCACGACTTCAGCTGGCTCGCGTCGGGTAGATTTCCGTAATTCAGCAAATAGGCCACCTCCAAGTAGTTCGACTGGGCGGCTAACTGCTCGATCGGGATGCCGCGGTACCGGAGAATTCCCTTGTCCCCGTCGATGAAGGAAATACGGGAGATACAGCACGTGGTGTTCATATACCCCGGATCAAATGTTTTCAACGGGGCGCCGTTTGCGTCTTTCACTTGCTTCAGATCCGTCGCTTTGATGGTGTTGTTCGTGATGGCGAGCTTGTAGCTGGTCGTGTGGGAGTACGTTTCTTTGTGAATGTGATGTTTGTTGTCATGCACTGAAAAAAAAGGCAATTTCGAAAACAAAAAAAATGCGGCTGCAGGCTTTGTCATGCAGGTCTTCTTCATCAAGATCAACCAAATATCTCAATCTATACCTTTTCCCATTCCTGTTATCCGTGATTGTAATTGTGTCGCCTCCACCTCCGCTGTCCGTCTGGCTCGCAGCGACGACCTGATTCGCGATCCGGTCGACGCGGTGCGCCATCTTGTCGAGAATGATCCTGCTTCAGCGTTGTCAATCTAGAAGAATAATATGGGTATTTTTTTATTTTTTGGAGGGTGCTACGTACAGCCAGTTGCGGGTTCCGGAATATTATACATAACGGGCCGGGGAGCGCAGCGATCCGGCGAAATGTATATAGTGTTTGCCAAAGGAAAACTACTTAGGTAAATTTATAAGGTCCAGAACAAACAGCGGACCGAAGAAACGCCTCCCAACCTGCTCTCCTTGCACTCAAGAAAAAAGAGGACACAAATGGCATCAGAAAAAAACAAATCGCATAGGGCATGCTCTCTGCCTCAGGCGTTTTTTTACGTCTTGCGAAAACAAAAAGAAAAACGAAAAGAATAGTAGAGAATGACTAGCAAAAAGAAACAATTAGGACAAGACAGGTGGTGTGGAAGTCGTGACAGTGAACGCAGGCATCAGATGTTTTAGAACGTAGTAGCGGCGACAGAAACTGCAGCGCCAGAGGTTGCACTGAAGATCATCTTGTTGTGGCTCTAATTGCAGCACCCCAATACCAGCAGAAGGTGAAGCTCTTGTCTTCACAAGTGTGGTGGTTCTCTGCACCATCGTGTTTTTCTCTGAGCGCCCCGCTAGTAGGCTTCTTCGTCACGACCAGATGAAATTTCATCTATTTCATCTGCCACAAAAAACATAGTGTTTACTTCGCCGGCATCACATACAGATCTTGAATTTCCCGCTCAATAAAGGTCATTCTGTTCCTCTTCAAGTCCCGCAGGTCTCCGCACTGCTTCCGCCAAATATCCGTGTTGAAATCGTGTTTCAAGTGGATGAATTTCGCGTCTTCGTCGAACTTCGACACCCGGATGGAAAGCCATTCGGGGACTTCTTTTGAAAATTCCACCAGCACGTCCGCGATTGTGTTGACGGAAAAGTCAGACTTGTTGTTCCGCGTGATCTCCTGTATGCCGGCTAGTCAACGTTCTCAGACAAAGGACTCTCAAGTTTTTTTCAGTAACCAGCCGTGTACCTCGGGACGAGACCTTTCCGAAGGGGTCGCCAAAGTGGTCGCGTGAGATAGCTAGTTTGCGTTGGTTTGCCTTGCGCAATACTTTCAGACTCAGTTAGTGACTTAGCAACGTTCTCAGACCCTAAAAATGATGAAGCGGCTCGATTTACAACTTTTTCAACCCGCCCTCCAGAGGGTCGAGGTGGCATTTTCGATGCGAGTGGCGTCGTTCGTGTTCGTCACCGTCAGTGTTCAGAGATCATCATAGAGCGACAGCTTTTTCGGCGGTGCAGGGAACTAGCTATTTGTGTGATCTATCTAGTAGTGCACGCGCTCCTTCAAGTAGCATGTGCATGCAACTCTGAATGTTAAAATAGCTACCTATCTGAATAAAAAAATACTTACTTTACCTATCTCCAGTACCGAGTTCAAATTTTTTTGGATTTTTTTTTGTTGAGAACGTTGACATCGCCATATCCTTCACCAGCTCGTTGTGCGGGACAAAAGTTGGTCGCTGCCGTTGGTCAAAGCTGATTTGGATGAGGGGAAGGATTTCCAGAAGCCTCGCGAGTCGGTCAGACTCTTTCGCCAATTTTTCCTTTTCCGCAGTCAGCTTCTTCACGCGATTGGCGATCTGTGGTGATCAATTGCAGGTTCGGTTATCCTTCTGCTTCTTGTTCATTGCACATATTCAAACTCAATTTGTTGATTTCATGGAGCGTCTTCACAAAAAAGCAGACCTACGAGCAGTGACAATCTCCTTTAGTACCTTCCCCTTGTGTTTCGCTTTCTCCGAGATACTCAGTTTCTTTCCGCTAGCGCTGGAGACTTTCCACGCGCCTTTCTTCGGATCTGGGGTAATGGGCGCACCGCCGGCCGCCTTGGATGTCTGTTTGGGAAGATCTGGCCCAGCGAGTTCGGGCAGCTTCGCATGCGGAATGTCTTTGTTCAGGCCGAATTTGCCCAGGCTGTCGTGATAGTTAGAAGTGGAAATTGGAAGAAGTTTCGACACCATACAGGAGAGACAAGCGCATTTAAGCCATAGGTACTACATGCATTTTTGTTATGCGCGACACAAAAAATCAATGATTAAATACCGCTCAGACACCGTTCTCCATCTTCTGTACAGCACGTCGGGCGTCATGTTTCCCACGCACAGCCGCGTTTTCGGCGTCGTTGCCTCCGCGGCTGCTGCCGCCCTTGTCTTCTTCAGAATAGAATTCGGTGCGCTGATACTGCTCGAATAACTGGACGACGAAACATTCACACCTTCCTCCACCTCGCCAGTCGCGGCGTCAATTGCGGTGTCCGCCGAGCCTTCGTCGGCTTCCACCTGCGTCTATTCCTTGAAAATTAACCATCCCACGACCTATGATCCAGTTTGTCATCCAAAACCTGTACGCAACTCCAAACTCTGTGTTTGTCATGCAAAAAGTGGATGGGGAGGGTTAATTTTTAAAGAATAGGGTCAGCACTATGTTTTCGTCCCCGTGGACCATTTCCACCCGTTCGTCCCCGTTCGCGGGGACCGCCGGCACCCTTTCCGACCGGAGCAAGTCCTTGGCGACAAACAGAATGCGCTGCAAGCGCGACACCGTCAACGACCGATTGCAGTCCTTCTCCGCGTCCTTCCGTAAATCTCCAATTTTCGTTCTCCCGCCGCGGATCTGCCGCATCGCGAGCAAGCGGTCGATTGACTGGAACAGGTGAAGCAGCGATTTCTGCTCGTCATTCAACTGCGGCGGAACGTACTGTCGATTGAGCGCTGTGTTCTTCGAAACCTCGTCTTGTTGTCCGAGGGTGGCCACCTCCGTCACTAACGGCGCCAGCGGCTTCGCCTTCGGGGACCGGATCTCTAGGTGTAACCCCCGCCGAGGACCACCTCCCCCCACTGCAGCTCTCGGGTTCGGCGACAGCAGCCTGTTGCGTTGCGAGCTTTTCAATTTCGCCACCGCGTCCGCGTGCCTTTGCGCTTCCAAGCTTCCGACGGCGGACTGCCCGCCGAGAACCTCTGGGTTGGCGGTGAGTTTCCGTCGTTTATTGTCTTTGTCATCTTCCGCATCCAAATCGAATGACAGCGTCATCTTCGTTTTCCCCGCTTCAGCGGACCGTGGCCCGGGAGAGATCAGGTTTTCATTGATGGCGTCTTGCGGAGTTCCGAATCGCTTGGGTGTCGTCTTCCTCATGCCGCCAAACGGATGCCAGGTGTTGCGGAAGGGCGATTTGTTTTTCGAATCTAAGTCTTGCAACGGAGTGTCACCTTTCTTATTCGTTTTTTGTCGTTTCGGCGAGTGGTGGGAATCTTGCTCGGGAGAGAGGCGCGAAGATGAATTGATGTCCTGTAGATGTTGTGATTTTAGAGCTGATAGAACATCAAGAGATCATGTCATACTTCGCACGTGTATGAGGAAGTAGAAGTACTGGAAATTTTCGCTTTTTTTACTACAACATGATCCTGATAATACAGCCTAAGCATTTTCGTGATATTGCAAGGAAGAGCACAAGCACATGGTGCACTTGTTTGGATGTCGAAGAGACGAGACAACCACCAAAACCTTGTCGTCTTCGGGAGGGCTGACCACCGCTGCGCCCCGCTTGTGACTCCCCCGCACAACCGCCCTTGCGTTTCCCTGCGACTCAATTTCCGTTACGTCGATCGAGTTCCGGAAAGAGACGCCTTTCTTCTCAGATAAAAGTTGCCGACTCCTGCCTTGTAAAACGTCGTCGTCCTCGGTACTGTCTTTCGAGGCCTGATTGAATTGAAAATTAGAATTGAATTGTCGCACTGATTAGTTGCTCAGGAGATCAAGATCACTCCAGCACCAGCATGATCTTCGTGCAACCATGCAACGTTTGTTCTTTCGTCAGGCTCAGGGGATCATGGGGACATCGACCGGATGATCACCCTGGGGGCCTTATAATTGATGTTATAACCACATGGTTCATTCGCTCGACGTTCATGTGCGGCGAAATGCAGAAGTCCCTATCTACCTTCCTCTTTGGCTTTGCCTTTTTCCCACTGCTTTTTCGGTCCTCCTCCGCGATCGTTTCAAGCTCGTCAAAAACGGCCCCCAGACCGCGCTTTTTGTCCCCCGGCGTCAGCGCCCGTTTCGGCGTTGCGAGCTTCTTCTTGCCCTTGACCTCCTCCTCCTCCTCGTCCGGCGCCCACGTAACCTTTGCCATCTTTTTCGTTGCTCGCTTCATCTTGTTTCCCGACTTTGAGGACGGCGGCTGCTGGTCCTCGTCCTCTTGAGTGGGCTGCTTTTTGTCCTTCGAGCCCGGAGCGCTTTTGCCTTTCTTGGAGGCTCCTGCCTGTCCGGGCGTAGGTGTGGCTGCTGGAGGCAGTTTCTTATTTGCCGCCACCACTCCGCCCCGGGAAGAGGCGGAGGGGGACAGCGGGTGGGCTGCTGCGGCGGGAACAGGAACTTCAACTTCTGCAGTACTAGATTTGCCATTCTTAATATTCTTGGCCCGCAGCTGCTGGAGTGTTTTCCCAGTCTCATCTTCGCTAGTGAAGACGTCGTTGGAAATCTGTATTAAGAGGAAAAATACCCCCTCCACAAGCTCCGCAGCATTGTGCAGGCGGTTTGTGATGCTGATGGGCCTACAGCACGGACGTTTCTCATACTAGACGACTAGGCCAGAACCTCTCTTCTTAGGCTTAGTATGGGGCTGCATTCCTCTTCAGCAAGACAAATCCTATTTGTGTACTCAAATCCTGCATCAGAAACTTCGTTTTGATATGGGGAGGGGGGATTTTTCCTTTTGATAATCTGGATTGCAACTTTCTTCGCTGAAGAGCTGGTGCTACCTCCCGCCGCGGCGCCGCTGAACGACGACGATGAGGCTGAAATATTATTGCTCCCGGCGCCAGGTCGGTTTTTGTCCTCCGCGAAAAGTCGCGCGAGACCGGGTTTTACGACGCTCTCCTGGTACAGGTCGGATAGCCCGGCCTGCTCCGCCACCTTGAGCTGCGCGAGCTTCTTCTGTTCCGCTTCGACCTTCAGCTCGAGAGCGGTTTTCTTTCCGCGGGCCATCTTCTTGGATGTTTGTTAGCTTACGTATACGTTTCTTATGTTGTGAATGTGTAAAGCAAGAAAGTAATTTCAATTTGCGACTTTGAGCAGGAAATAAAGAGAAAAGGTCACTACAGCCTCCACTAGACGATCACCGTGCGTCATAAGAAACGAACTATCAGGGTGGTGGTCGCGCAAGGAGCTTTTGGTACCGCTAAGGCACAAAGAAACATAGAAAACAAATAGAAGCAGAAATCTTGGAAATATCTTCGGAAGCACGAACCGAAGAACAAGGAGACAAATTTGCAAGGTAGCTACGTATCCTCAAAGAGAAAGGCGATTGCAAACTAGAGCCGCGCACGGTACCTCTCAACACAGACAGCCTACCGCCAGCACGTACAACATCAACTCGCTAGTACTTGTACCATTAATCACATACACGTTCATATTTCAGCTTCGTCAATATCTGCTCGCAAGAATGCTGCAATCACACCTGCAGCAAAGACGCACAGGGAGGCCGTGGCAGCTGCCTTCCTTCGCAATCGAAGAATGCGCCGACCTAGCGCTGTGGTTTGGTGTGATATTGCCGCGTAAAAGTTCTTGTGAAAAAAAACTCAGTAGATCGCAAATCGTCCACTTCATCAGTATCTTTCCTCTTTACACCCAGGGCTTTGTGGCGGGCTGACAATCCATAACCTTTACCTCGTTTTCTTTCTGGTTTTGTTCTACTTACTTCTAGAGTCACTGAATTATTCTACCACAAATTTGGAGGTCGGTTATGATGCTCAACCTAAAATCTCCATCTTCAAAAAGTGATCGTATCCTCTAAGAATAGTTTTTCGTTCACTCACAAGTACAAATCGTCTCTGATCTGTACCACTTTTTCAAAGCTACAAGTTCTGATTCTGTGTGCTCATTCTCCGCATGATGTCTGGGTGCTCGGAATTCACGTACTCCGCTAACATCAAGTACACCGAGTTCTCCAGCATCTTCTCCGGCGCCGGTTTCTGGGCGGAGAGCCAGTGAAACAAGTCCGGATTGTCGACTTCTAGAATCTCCTCGAACAACACACACTCCTCCTCGGTATCAAGTGTAAATAACGTGTCTGGGTCTGGAAGATTGCAGACGTTTGTGATCATGATGCAGTGTCAGCATCACAGGTTTTGAGCAGGCTTCTCAATGCCTAATCCGCATCACAAATCCCTTCTTTCGATGACACGGAAAAGGCCGAGGTTCTTTGCCGCCCATGCTTGCATGACAGATTTTTCTTCTGAGATCTACAAGTAAATGAAGTAAAATGCGCATGCATCACAAGTTGCATCTTTCGTCCAGACCCAGCAGAGATATTTGCAGTCCATACTCGGTCAGATTCGCCAAGTGCTTCTGCGCAAACGTCCCGAGCAACCAGTCCAACTCCAACCACCCGCGTTGCTTCGCGCGCCAGGATAAACCCTTGCGCCGGGCGTCGTTCAAGTCGATTTCCTTTTCCGGTTTCAGAAACTTTGTCTCGGTTTGTTTCGCTGCGGCGGGAGCCGCTGCGGAGGAGAAGTTGCGAGGGACCACGACGAATGTGGAGACGGAATAAAGTTGTCGTGCTCCTGTGGCTGAGGTAGCTTGATGCGGACGGAAGAGTCCTCGCCCGGCACGGGAAAGCTGTTGAGACGCTGCTCTCATTTCTTTGGAGGTAGTGATACTGAAGGTCGTGATGGAATTTTTGCCCGGTATTAAGGGACCGCAGGGTAGATTTTTAGGTAAATCTATTATGCGCAAAATGCGCAGCTAGTATTGCTATTCCTGCTGTTCTCAAATAATCAGTGGGGAGATGGGCAGCAGCGGCTACTGAGTCACACTCACATGGATGCTGGGGTGAGTAATTATGATGGCACACACACAAATGTCCGTCGTACGGTACAGTCACAGTCAGAAGTGAATGAATGACAAAGAAAGGACCGTGGCTCAGTTGTTATTTCACTATCGCTCCAGCAGCATGTGGGCCACACCAAACATTAGCTGCAACAGCTTGGGTATCTCCTCCGCTGTCACGGAGGTTGATCTAAACATTTCTTTTGCTCGTCCCTTCTCATCAAGAACGCACATGATCTACTTTTGAAAACCGATACTGATTCACCGAAGGAGGCGAAGAACTTCTCACTGCATACAACGAGAACATCCTCGTCAAGAACTTCAACCGATCTTGTATCTGCTCCTTACTCGCGCACTTTATCTCGCAAACGCAGGCGCTCTTGAAGTGTACTTTTTACAAGAACAAGTCTGTCAATTTGCGTTGCATGCGTTTTCGGAGTCAGACGACGTGAATTCAGATCATCATGCAGGGAGAATTTTGAGATTGCGTGCGCGTTTTTTTCAAAAACTTTCCTCGTGGTCCACTTTCAATTTTCATTCTCGATCGCCAGTGCCGCTTTCTCCTCCTCTTGCGCATTGGGGTCCTTCTCGACCGATTCCGCTGCCTTCTGAAATTGCGCACCGTTTCGCTCGAGCAGGTTGGTCACTTCTTTGTTGAGTCTCTCCGCTTCGTCCGGAAAAAACTGCGCGACGATCTTCTGCTCCTCGTCCAAAAACTGTCTTTGTAGCGCTAGATCCTCGTTGTGGAGGCACTGGAGAAAGGAGACGAATCTGAGCATGACCGGGTGCGACCCGTAGACTCGTTCGAGACATTCCAGGATGACCTCGCAGATCTTCGTCCCGTCCTGCTTGTTTACCGTTTCCAGATTCGCTAACAGCCCCTCGTGAAAGTAAAACCAGGACGCGGCAAAGACCATGTAGTGGTGCTTGGACATCGGCGCTTCCGGCGTATATGCGTCGGCGGCCGAGCAGCCCTGGCGACGCATGAAATCCTGCTCCGCCTGGCGGCAACGCTGCGCGAACTCGGGGGTGGCTGTTTTTTTTTGATGTTTGGGGGAAGTGATGGCGTAATTTTGTTCTTCGAGGACCAAATGTAAATTCCTGCCGCATACAATGAGATGACACGAGCTACGTACTGACTATGGAATGCATCAGCTGCAACGAGAAACCTCGAGCGAACGATGAAAACCAAAACGAAATCAAAGCGATACCTTTCTGTCCGCAGGCTCGACAGCTGAGTGGGTGATTCCAGACTTCCGCCGGGTCGACATTATGCGTGCAGAATTCGTCCGCCCCGCAGCTCGGACACGTGAAGCACCTCGTGATCTCCAAAGCGCTTTTCCAGCGTGGATTCTTCTCCTTTTCAAACTCCAGATGGCTCTTCTCCTGACTCTTTACCGGCGCGTAACAATCCGGAAACCCGACAAAATCCACCGTCAAGGGCTCGTCTTTTTCTATCGGCTTCAGCGCTCTGATCTCAACAGACGTGGTCATGAAAAATCCACCCGGATTGCTGCTGTTTATATTTTGTTCACCCGCGGAACAAGTTAGTGCAGAAGTTTCTGGCTGACAGGCGATGAAGGAATCCCCAAACCCTTTGTTGTTTTCGTTCAGGAACCTGCGCATCAGCGGGCCGATGAAACAATTTGGGGTCGAGCTGTGCTTTACGACGGCTGGCAGGGCGTAGGCCGCGACGGCTTCGCTGGAATTGTCGTCCCAATCTTCGGCGATGGAAATCCACTGGTCGTCTTTATCGTCCAGCACGTAGCAGTTCAAGTAGATCTGCAGCAACGCGTCCAAATCGTTCTTCGTGATTTTCTTCTGGAACTCCGGCCTCAGCCACTGCTCGTGAAGCTCGATCGCCAAGTCCGCGGTCTCGAGCTCACGCAATTCCTGCTCCTCCGGCGCAAGTATGGCGCTCTCAAGCGTTAGACTCTCAATTGTAAGTGAATTTGCAATGCAAAAACAGCATCAGCGTTGAAGGGGCTGGCTTGTTGCTTTCGCATCACAGATTTGCTGCCGATAATTTAGATGCTGTTCACCCTTTCGGAGATTTGTCATGCGATGAAGCAGCTTGAAGATCATCTGGCGGCTGCGACTTACGGTAGCTTTGCGTGACAAATTCATGTAACAGTTGAGGATGTAACGTTTGAGAACGCCATAGCAAGCTGGTTCATGTTTGGTATGGCAAGTTGCCGCATTTCGGCAGATGAGCCCGGATCTGGTGGTGCTGCGTCCGCATCACTGATCTCGATAACGTGTGGATTTTCGACGCCCGCACAATTACTGGAGGCCGAAGCTGGCGCTGTACTTGGTTTCTGGTGTATCACCGCCATTGCCAACGCCGGCGCAGTCACGTTTCCCTCGTGGTCGGTGATTTCGCTCGGCCTCACGGCGGTTTCGTACTCAGCACCACCAGTTCTGTACCTATTTCCCGCGGGGTCGAGTTGTAGTTCTACCGAGCCGCCTCCTGCTTGCACTACCGCCACACTAGCCTCGTCGTTGGCGTCGAACAAAACGCGGGTAGAGGAGAGTTCGTCTTGGGGACTCGAACCTGCGCCGTCCCTGTCGGGTAAAGCAGATTGATGTTGACTGCTGTGCTGTTGTGCTGCTACTGATGAGTTACCATCTTTTGACGTCGATGATTTCGGGCTCCTCATCGCAAGCGCGTACTGGTATTCCTCCTGTAGTTCCTCAACATTGCTTCGTTCGCAGAACTTCCGAAAAGAGTCGTTTTTCCTCAGCTGCTGTTCGAGAATTCGGAGTCGGTCGATTAGTTTCGCAACCCTTTCCTCCGCACCGGGACGCTTCGAAGGGGAACTGACGTCCAGTAGGGTGGCAGGAACAACTGCACTGGCGTTGTTCTCCGAAGTAATTGTAGTTGTGCCATCCTCTGTTGAAACCTCGTCGTCTTTCTGCGCCGGATAAAGCCGGGTATATCTGTGTGTGTTTTGGAGTTGCGGAGCGTTTACGTTATTTTTGACTTGCAAGACAGTGCACATGAATGGTGATGCACAGCACATGAAGATGTTCATGTTCTTGCACATGCTAGTGCTACTGCTTTCTGGTTCAATGGAAATACTTCACGTCGTGGCGAACAGAAACACAAAACCGCAGATACTCGAACACGACCCTGCAGACCGTTTCCAGCAGGGTTTCCGTGTGTATCGCCCGAACGTTCTTTAGTGCGATGTTTTCCAGAAACGGGCCTTTTAACACGTTGTCCGTGTACCGAAAATCGGCGTAGTAAGAGGGGTCGAGCAGGGCGCGGTCGCTGAAAAGGATTTTGCCGACCTTGCTGCATGGCTCGCTCGCTACGAGGCAACCGTGGTTCTTGGCAAGGTCCGGCTTCACGGAAGGGCCATAGAGGGCCGTGGCCCGGTCGGAGGAGAGAGCCGCTGACGACGACGGGAACATCTTCTTCTGGAAAGATCAAGGATGTATTCTAGGTGGCGCAGCTGAGTCCTTTATTCGAAATAATTTCGATAACTTTGAATTTACTACTTGATGAAGTGATCGACGCGAACAGCAACAATATGCACGGCAATTGAAGCCAATCATCAGGAGGTCCTGGACGTGGTCAGCGTCGAAATAGATGCGCGACCGAAAGTAAGAGCATCCTGCTTGTTGCCATCTTTCTGATCCACCACAGCATCAAGCGCCGAATGAGGCTCGGGCTCGAGCCCTCTCCTCTACAAGGGACATCGGGATGCAACCAATGAAGATGAATAAGGAGATGGCCATCGTATTGACGCACCAATAGACTTATGAATGTTATAGGCTAGCAGATTACTACTACTAGCACGCGCTGACCCCTATCACCTAGCGGCATTCTGATTTCCCTCCTCCGCATCTCTCTCCGTCTCTCCTTTTCTGTCCCTGCGTCGAAATTCAACTGCGGCAAGAACGACAAACGAGAAGTGATGTAATTGGAAATGGACCAGGATAAGGATGACCAATAACCGTCAAAAATACTGCTTTGGCTTTCGCCTTCACACTGTCGTCGGAATGCTCTCGTCAATCTCTATCTCAATGACCGCCTCCTTCTCTCATCACTAAAAAGAACGCCTCCTTTTGTTACCTCCCTCTCGTTTCCTCTCTTGGTACGAACTGCATGGCCCTGTCGCTTACTACTGAGGATTTGGATTGTTGTTTTTCTCGTTTGCCTATACTCTGCATCTGTTTCTGTTCAGTTGTGGTACAATACGCATCGGCATCAACGGATTAAAGCGCTCATCATGTAGGACTACGCCCACCAAGCACGGAAAACGAAAAAGTGGTCAGCACCCAATATTGCGAGCTTCTTCTTTCCCAGGCAGTGCCATG
>JACKZZ010009237.1_pt1 | contig 27202 bp, 23 predicted proteins | sample 8027871 | NCBI WGS metagenome assembly JACKZZ01 (sample SAMN15724774, study PRJNA655200) | protist metagenome | isolation source: fluorescence activated cell sorting (FACS) single amplified genomes of... | place: USA: West Boothbay Harbor, Gulf of Maine | collected 2000-07-19 | reverse complement strand
CCCCCTGTGGGGGCCAGTTCTGAAACTCGAATGGAAATTGATGTAGGGCAAGCTCGCTTAGGTACTTGGTACCAGCTGCTGCTTTGGATGACGAAATAAACAGTGGTGGCTTGGCCAGTTATATTCTTAGTCTTAGACGATGATAATGTGAAATGAGTTAATTATGAGTAAAATAATCTGTATTCGCTTATTCAGGGGCGCAATGTACGCCCCCAAGTCTTAGTTCCCTGTCGATCGGCGACTACCCGCCGTGCGCCTGCAGCGCCGGATGCTTAAACGTCGCGTCTGCCCCCGGCGGATGCACCCCATCCGCGTGATGAGATCCCCGTCTGATGAAGTTGGTGATAGTCGCCAAACTCCGCCGTCCGGGCAGCATTTTACTCATGGCGACCTTTGTGCGTTTTTCCTCCTCGAACGCACTGCGCCTCCGCACCATCTGCCGCGCAGCGTTCGCCGCTGCGCCCAGAATAGAAACGCCCCGCGGTGGGACCCGGAGCACGGGCGAGTCCTCGTCCATGGGCGGAGCGTCATGCTTTTTAGTCTTTTTGGTCTTAGTCGAAGAAGACCGGAAGTACTGCTTCTCAAGATCGTACAACCTGAGGGGAGGAGGAGGGGAATGATAATTGTTGTAGTAGTCCAGGTCCTTACCGATTGCAAATCCTTTCCATCATCATCATCATGATCATGTTGTCTTCGTCCATACCACCTACCGGTTATAGATTCTCCGCAACATCGTGTTTTGCTCATCCATACCACCTACCGGTTGTAGATTCTTCTCAGCATCATGTTTTGCTCGTCCATAGCATCCTGCATATCGTCTAAATTTCGGTTATAGGTCGATACATGCACCGCCAGCTTGATCATCTCCCTGCTCTTCGCCGTTCCTTGTAGTTTGAGACATCCTCGTCGGAATTCGTTAACATTGATTTCGCCGGAGCCGTCTGCATCCAAAAGCTCAAACAGGGCCTTCAAGTCGTCAGGCGGAATATCGATGACCTCGAGTTTTTGCTTGACCTGAATGGAAAAAGGGGCGAAAATCACGGGATATCAGGGAGCTTCGTCGAGACCCGAATCACACTCTATGATAGCATTTCCTTACCGATTTCTTCCCCAAAGCTTCATCGAATTCCTCCCTAGAAAGCTCTCCACTCCCATCCGTATCCGCCGCCTCAAAGATCGCGGTGATGGAGTTAATCATATGTTGGCGGTGCATGACGACCAATTTCTGGAGATTATCGCTGTTCATACCGCTCGTGTAGACCGCGTTCTCACAAATAACCCCAAGAAGGACGTTCATAAGCCCGTGAGCCAGAATGAAGAGAAATATCAAGAAAACGATGGAGTACATAGGGTAGACGTCTATGATCGGCGATACCACTCGGGTGCCCCAACAATCACCAGTGACGATTTGGAAAAGGGTGAACATGGAGGAATTTATATTACCTGGAGGGAAGCTAAGATGTAGAAACCGGACCGGGATTCAGTCAGAGTAGTCGCTCTTCTTCCACTTCCCAATGCACCGAACCTACCCCAATAATCATTTTTCTTCCACTTCCCAATGCACTTTCCCCAATAATCATTTTTCTTCCACTTCCCGATGTAGTCTTACCCCAATAATCGTTCTTTTTCCACTTCCCGATGTAGTTGAACTCAGTTGGATCTTGCCCAATCGTGATAGTGAACATAATGGCGAAAACGTACAAAACCACCAACAACACCGCCCCAACGAGGATCAACATCTTCCCCGCCTGATACATGCCAACTGCCAGTAAGTGGAGCTCCTTGAACTGTCTCAACAGTTTCACCAGCCGCACCAACCGGAACGCGCGCATCACCCTTAGAACAGAAAAAATCTTGAGATCTCCATCGGCGGAATTTGAGAGGGCGGCTAGTATCCAAATATCGGTCACTGCAAAAACCACGAGCCCGAAGTCGAATTTGTTCCAGTCGTCCTGCCAGTAGCCGAACCAGGTCAGATGCAAAATCTTCAGCACCGCTTCCACTACAAAGACGTGCAGAAAGAAGTACTCGGCCATCATCCACACCAACGTATCACTGGGTTTACACGCCGGGGAGCTCTTTTTACAGGCGTAATCCGTCTCCAAACCGATTACAACAGCGTTCACAACAATACACACATTTATGAAAAGGGCGAAAGCGATGGATTTCACCTGGGGAAGGACGTAGATTAAGAGGGCGAAAGCGATGGACTTGACCTAGGAGGAGCACGGAGGAGATAAAACCAGATTTGAACTTCCAGCTACGTGCCGGAATCCAGATTCCATGACGTTTGGCACAACTACGGCAGTTACGATTATTCCTTCATCGACTTACGATTGGTTCTTCCCCGCTTGAGTAGAGGTAGCGTTACCTACGATTATTCCTTCTCCGATCCAGTACCGGTACCTACGATTATTCCTTCCCCGATCCAGTATCGGTACCCGTATAATACTTCCTCTTCCGAGGAGTCTGACTCGGTCGAAGACTTGGAGGAGGCGGCGCTGCGGGTGTCATCATCCGAGCCCGACCCGTCATCCGACGCGTTTTTCGGCATCTTATGGGGGAAATACGGGCCCTAAAAGGGCCTTGAGAAGGACGCACTAAGACGGACGCACTAGTCTCTACCTTACACGGTTAGCTGCGGTTTTGATGGTTTTGATGCTAGAAAACTGCCAAGACTTCTCAATTGCTGTCAGTGTGGTACTGGCTCTGAAATCACAACCGCTATGTGTTTATCTGAGATCTCCGGACTCAGATCAGGTTCTCTGGCTCTGCCTCGGATATGCTTATAGACTCAGTGTCCTCCACTCCAGGCCTCACTTACGGAGGGAACTCAGGCTCCGTATGCCGTCCTAATGCTGCAATGGCGAGTTTCGCCAGTCTCGGTTCGGGTTCAGCCCATGGATTAGTATACACTGCGCCGGGGTTTACAGCCGGGGGCACATCCCGGATTTCGGTACAAAATTCGCTACAAAAATATACTCTAGCTGAAAAAAACTCTTAATCGATGCTTAGAATGAATGAATGGCAGAACCTCGCCGGCAGAGTGCTCTATTTAGATACTCTTGTAGCCCTGGAGTGCTTCTTAGTGGAATGCTTGTTAGAAGTGTGGTGCTTGATGATGTTTCTCTTGATGAAGTGTTAATCGTGCTTAATGAAGCGTCAATATTGGCCTAAATCGTAAGGGTACGTCAATGTTACCGGTGAAAGTTACTCAGAATAACGGTCGGAATCGTGCTTAAAATGGTCTATCTACATGCACGGCAGCATCCTAGACGCTCACTGCCGCTCCCCCCTGATCGCCGGATTCACGTAGCTCTCCATATAAGGAGTTCCGTCTCGGTTTGTCCGTTTCGCGGATGAATTCCGCCGCATAAATCCCTTAATACCATCCACGCTTCTCCGGCTGGGTTGATACTTCTGCTGGGACTCAAGTTCCTTTTGATCGATAGATTTCCGCCGCGCCAAGTGCCGTCCCGCCGCAGCAACTGCTCCCAATATACTCACCGGACCAGACGTCGGGTTCTTTGTCTTAACAATCTCTTCGGCATGCCTAGTCTTACTACCCTTCTTATTTTTATTGCCTTGTTGCCGCAGATAAGCCCGCTCCAGATCGTAAAGCCGGTTGTAAATCCTCCTTAGCATGGAGTTTTGACCGTCCATAACATCTTGCATATCGTCGAGATTTCGGTTATAAGTGGAGACGTGGACGGCTAGTTTAATCATCTCCCGACTCTTAGCGTTCCCCTGCAACTGCAGACAGCCCTTGCGGAACTCCTCGATATTGATGTCCCCTGATTCATCGGCGTCTAAAAGACTAAAGAGCATACGTAAATCCTCGATAGGAATATCGATCACGTCGAGCTTGAGCTTGATCTGAGGGGGAAAAAGTGCACCTTGTACAGGAATCTCATTGTCATTCCACGAAAACAATCTAGGCCCCCAATGCTGCACCTACCGATTTCTTCGACATCGCCTCATCGAACTCCATCCTTACCGATTTCTTCGACATCGCCTCATCGAACTCCATCCTTGATAGCTCGCCGGACCCGTCGGTATCGGCTGCCTCAAAAATCGCTGAAATCCCGTTAACCACCGATTGCCGGTGCATGTGCACGAGGCTGTTCATGGACTCAATATTCTTTCCCGCGGTATAAATTGCGTTCTCGCAAATAATCCCCAACACCACATTCATAAGCCCGAACCCCAGCAAGAAAATAAACACCAAGAAGAACATAGTGTAGATGGGGTAGGCCTTGATCTGGGGAGAGCAGCAAGTAGATGGGGTAGGCCTTGATCTGAGGAAGAGTTTGCGGGACGTAAGAGACAAGTTCGCATGACACGAGAAGACTCAATCCACGACACTGGGCAGTCACAGCTTACAAGTGACAAGCCCTCTTTCTTTCTGTACACTTACGATCGGAAGCGAAATCTCGGTCCCCCAAGAATCGGTTGTGATGATCTGAAAGAGCGTAAACATCGATCGTGGGACGGATCCCCAGTAGTCGGACTGTGTCCAGGCGCCGTTGTACCTAATCGCGGTAGAATCCCCCTGCCCGATCATTATCGTCATACAGATCGCGAAAATGTAGAGCACGAAAATCAATAGGCCGCCGACCCACAACAGGGTCTTAAACGCCTCGACCATTCCTGTCACGATTAGGTAGAGTTCTTTAAAGGAGCGCATTAATTTCACGAGCCTCACCAGCCTGAATGCTCTTAACACCCTCAAAGCGATCGCGGGTTTGAAGTTGCCTCCGGTGTTGAGGGCGGCGAGGATCCAGACGTCGACGATTGCGAATGTTAACAGAAAAAAATCGAATTTATTCCAGTCGTCCGCGAAGTAGCCCCGCACGGTTAGGTGGATATTTTTCAGGATAGCTTCGAAGAGAAATAGGGTTAGGAAAAACCATTCGAAGACTTTCCAGACAAACTGTTCGGAGGGAAGGCATGCTTCGGAGGATTTACTGCATGCAAACTCCGTCTCCAGCCCAATTACGATCGCATTCACCAAAATTGCGATGTTAATAAGGAGATTGAACATGAAGGAGTTGACCTGAGGGAGAAATGGCAGTGGTAAGAACGGTGATTTCAGGAATCGGGCTTCCCGCCTGCGCTTCCGAATGACACACTTACGATTTTCCCGTCGTACACCCAGTACTGCATCCCCTTACGAGTTTCCCATCGTACACCCAGTATTGCATCCCCGAATGCTCATCCTCGTCTGATTCCCAAGACTCGTATGAGTCGTCGGAACCGTCGAGCGACTCATTGTCCTCATACGAGTCAAGACTGGACATAGAGCCCTTAGACTCCTTACTGACCGTTCGGGAGTGCGACATAGCTTCGATGGGGAGAGGCCGTACAGGCGATTAGTAGAAAAGTTCAACAGAAATTTGGTTCGGTCTAATAAGTCAGAATAAGTCTACGGTGCCATTTACGGGTTGCCATTTACGTCATTGTAGCCAGTGCCTGCAAAATAGATCTACGGCTGAAATGGGGATAGAGGGACTTTAAGGTGGCATCGGGCGAAAATCCTACTTACGCGGCTATCATCCGGCTATTATCTTATCGGTACCTCTGCGTGACTCGTGGACTCAGGCTCGCTCGTTATGGTACTCAGACTCGCCCTAGGGTCATTCTCAACACGGACAGAGAGCAGGATCAGTACGCTTGGTTGGTGGGGCCCCGGAGCACCCGTCCCTCTTTTATATCGATGTAGATTGAATCAGCGGGCTCACCGCCAATGGGCGGGAGTCACACTGGTGTAGTAGCGAAACCGTGAAACTAGGCCGACTTGTCCAGTTACAGGGGTACGGACGGTCGTAAATACAGCTCTTTACCGTGTTACACGGCTGTTTTACAAAATATGATGTGAATGGATAAACGATTTAGGACGCGATGCGAATGGATAAACGATTAGGTAGGCCCCGAAAGGGCTCCTTCTTAGACAGTAACTGTAGTGATGCGAATGGATAAACGATTAGGTAATCAGACCCTGAAGGAGGTCGTTTGACAAATTTATTGTGTGTGAATAATCTAGGATTACAGGATAATTGTGGGACCCCTCGCGGTGGTCCTGGATACAAGATGATATTAGGGCGTTAGTCGCGCTCGGAAGGTACATAATATGGCGTAAATACGACAAAAACGAGTGCTGTAATGGTACATGATATGAGATGGACACGGCTTACCTTCGGGGTAGAGCGCCATCATGATGACTGAATTCTATGAATATGTACGTTCTATGTAGATTCTATCTATGGAAAAAGTCTCGGATTATTGCTGCACGGGTTCTGGCCCTCTTACAATCCGGTTACCTCCCCGTTCTTCTTCTTCTTCTTTTTCCTCAAAATCCGAGCGGATTCCGTCTAGAAGGCGGTCACCTCCCCGTTGTTCCTCTTTTTTTTCTCTTCTTCGAAATCTGGCCGGATCCCGTCGTCCCTCGCGGGATGGTAGTACTTGTGGAAGTCGTTCTTCTCTTTACGTTCTTCAGCTGTAACCGATTTCCGTCCAATAAAAGACGTCACGTCCGCAAGCGACCTCTTACTCGGCGGCAACAACCGCTTCTGCACCTCCTTCAACTCCTCCTTCTTGGCGCGGTCCTGCGACCTTCTCGCGACATGCCGTCCCGCAGCAGCTGCTGCCCCCAGAATGCTCACCGGGCCGCCCATCTTCTTCTGTCGTCCAATGGGATCGTTTTCTGGAGGCTGGTCCTTAGGTTCCTTCCCTCCCCGCTGCACCGGCCGAAAGAACCTCTTTTCCATGTCGTACAACCGGTTGTAGACGCGTCGCAGAGTCGTGTTCTGGTCGTCGATCGCGTCCTGCATATCGTCCAGATTTCGGTTGTAGGAGGAGATGTGGGTCGCCAACTTAATCATCTCCCTCGACTTCGCACTTCCCTGCAGCTTCAGACACCCCCTCCGGAACTCCTCGATACCGATGTCGCCAGAACCGTCGGAATCTAATAGGTCGAAGAGCATCTTCATATCGTCGCCGGGAATATCGATCACCTCGAGTTTTTGACGGGTCTGAGGGGGGTTATGGGGTCTTAAGAGGCAGCTAGGGATGGATTCCCTGGAGAATTCGTCTCATCAAATCCCAACAGGTGTGTCCACTTCCTCCTTAGACCTACCGATTTCTTCGCCATCGCCTCATCAAATTCTTCTTTAGAAACACTCCCTACCGATTTCTTTGCCATGGCCTCATCAAATTCTTCTTTAGAAAGTGCCCACCTACCGATTTTTTTGCCATCGCCTCGTCAAATTCTTCTTTAGAAAGTTCCCCTGAACCGTCTGTATCCGCTGCTTCAAAGATGGCTGTGATAGAGTTAATTATCATTTCCCGATGCATAAGGACTACTTTCTGCATGGATTCGACGTTTTGAGACGCTATATACACCGCACTCTCGCAAATCACCCCAAGCATCAGGTTCATAAGACCGAAAGAAGTCATAAACACGAAAATCAGGAAAACAACAGAGAAAATCGGGTAGACCGTGATCTGGGGGGCACGTACGACAATATGTTTGACCAATACCACTGGATCGCACACCCCGCTCTTCCACAGGTCTCCGCTTATAACCTTACCACTGGATCGCACACCCCGCTCTTCCACAGGTCTCCTGTTATGATCTGGAATAGCGAGAACATGGTTCCCCCGACTGTCCCCCAGTAGTCTTCCCGCGTCCACTGTGTGTGGTCTTTTCTATACACCAGTCTATCGTTTTCCTGCTTCCCCAGAATTATGCACAGATTTACGCCCGTAACGTACAAAATCATCCCCAAAAGGAGGGCCACCCAGCAGAGCACGTCCAGCGCCTCCACCAGGCAGGAAACCAGGAGGTAGAGCTCCTTGAAGCCCTTCATCAGCCGAATTAGACGGACTAAACGGGCCGCTCTTAACACCCTGAGCACTGACAAGACCTTAAACGTCCCCGCCTTGGACGTGATAATGAGCAGCCACAGGTCCAGAATCGCGAAGGTCACGATGCCGAAATCGAATCGGTTCCAGGAATCGTTGATGTAGCCCTTCCAAGTGAGGTGCAGGACCTTGAGGAGCACCTCGGTGACCCAGACGAAGAGAAAACCCATCTCTATCATCATCCAGATCGCGGCGTCCTCGGCGGGGCAGGCGGGGGAGGTCGGGTCACACGCTATATCCGTCTCAGCACCGATCATAATCGAGTTTACCACGATAGCGGTGTTGATGAAAACAGCGAAAGCGAGGGACTTGACCTGGGAAGAAACAGAGGGACGACTTGACCTGGGGGGAAACCGAGGGATTTTTTGACCTGGGAATCCCGCGAAACCGAGGAAGTTGACCCGGAGTAATACCGAGGGACTTGACCTGGAGCAATGGAAGTGTTGATAAAGAAATCCAGGGTGGGATGCAGCGATTTCAAATTTGACTCATTTTCTGTACTAACATCAAGATTTTCTGCACTTACGATCTTCCCCTGCTGAATCCATTTCTCATATGCGGTGAGGTCCGACTCTGACCATGCGCCAGATGACGAGTAGGAGGATTCCGACGCATTACTCGGGGTCCGACTCGGCTCGGACGCCCGAGAATCCTTCGAGATACTGCGGCGCATGATCGTAAACAAATCTGGGTTACGGTAGTAAAGTTTATAGAGTAAAGTTTATAGCCTGGACCAACTCCAAGAACAAAACCGTTGCAAAATTTATAGGCCAAAAAAAGGTGCAGCTACGGACTGGATATGGGAAGGAAAGAGCACCGTGCGGTCAACATATTGGGCTCAACGTTTTGGATGACGCCGTGGTCCGATTGGGAGGGCTAGGCTCACCCTGTAAGTGCTCTCGCTCGTCTCAGACTCAGGCCAACACGCTCTCAATAGGGCACACCGATTCTCGAACTCGGGTATGAGCTCGTATCAACCAGTACCAACCAATTTGCGGCCTGAAAGGAGTGTGGAGTGGGTCTCTGCGAGACAAAGTAGGTAGTAGTTACATAGGGAATGGGGCGCTGTGAAACGCCGAGTTCTCTGAGTGCTGAGGGTGTAAACCGGTTAAACCGATCGTTAAACCGAGCCTGAAGCACTTGATGCAGATGCACTCGAGGCTGACGATGCCGATGCACTCGAGGCTGATGCAGATGACGCACTACTTTTCGCTCCTTTTTTCCCCCCGCCCCCGGGACGCATGACGGAATTGACCTGGGAGGGTGGATTGTAGCCTTGAAGGGTGTCACATTGTATCCCATTTCATAGAAACCGTCGTCATACCCCAAGAGTCCAGTCGACTTACCAGCTGATTCCGACACGTCAGACACTGCCCCGTCATGGTCCAGGCTCCTATCATCTGTTCCAGAAAGTTCGTTGCCATGCCGTTCGTGTACTCCTTCAGCATCCTGAGCGTCCCCATCTGCTGCTGAAAAGCCTGTTTCGCCTCCTTATGTTGGTCGATCCAATTTTCTGTCGTATCATGTAAGGCGCTTTGCTCCGCTCTGACTTGTGTTAGCACCTTAACAGCGTTATCCCGCATCTCATTCACGTCCCGGTAATCGTTATTGGACTGGGCGAGCATCGCGATTATCTCGTTATATGCGCCGTACACCGGTAGTGGTGCCATTGATGGTGAGAGAAACAGGAAAGCGCACACCAATGAGCCGAAAAACCGGAGGAGGCCGGATCCTGAGGGCAGGCCTCTTCGGCGAGGGAAAGGAAAGGGATTTGTCATCTTGATTGGCGGACCTTAAACGTAATAGACCGCCTATAGCGTTGGTGCGTGTAGTAGAGCTTAGCTCCCGTTTTAAGTTCTAAGTCATCGCTCAAAAGGAAACGCCTAGAAGTTAGAATGGATAGGGAACTCGGGCGCGTTATCGACTGATCAACAGCTTATTTTCGCCCATCTTACCGGAACACAGACTCATACTCCGACTCCGATCAAGCTAGAATCCTCCTCACGGCTCGAAATTAATCACTGAACAAATCCAATGCCACTGGCATTGGCCTAGATCGTGGAAACCGGAGCCAGACAGCGTGTCCGGGCGGTCCTACTGTTTGTGAATCCTGTCCTGTGGCGGCCAAACTCGGGGTCGGTCCTCCGCGGGACTGAGACCCGGAAAAGCCGGGATTCCCCTGTAAAAAGCGACGAATCCCGACTTCCGACAGTCAAAATTGGTGGGTACCTTATGTTGTTGGATGAAAGCTGTTAATCGTAAAACGCTGTTAATCGTAAAACGATTATCGATAGTTCTTCTTGGAGATGGTTGGTTGACGGTTCTCTAGCGCCTCGCCCGCCAATCAGTGGGTATTATTAGGAGATAAAACATGATTATTGAAAGAATTTCTGGGTAGTGCAAATTGATAAAGATTGATAAAATCGGTTCGGCCGAAGTCTTAGTCACACCTAACTTGTCTTAGTTAGAGGAGTTTCCTTAAAGGACCTCCGCTGGTAACTCCTCAAAACTGGACAGGACAGGCGGCCGAACCTAGAAAAGATGAACAGAGAGCCGAAGTCACCGCCACACGGCTTACGGCTGGGAACGAAGAATCCCGGAAAAAAGGTCGGATTTTCGGCCCGGAGATGAGGTCCATTGAAATATGAACCAGAATCAGACCCTAGAGAGCCCGACACCTGCCGGCCGGTATCCGAAAGTTCGCACTTCCGAAGACAGTTCTTGATGTTAATAGGTTCTTGATGTTAGTACTTAGGTAGGTATTAATGAGTTCTCTTGGTGATTGCTGGGACATCGGAAAGATGGAGCGAAGGGGTGAAATCTTAGAATTGTGAGGAGTGGGACCAGTCCCGGACCCTCGGCCACGCTCGTATTTACAAAAAGGGCATTAGAGTGCGGAATGCAACCAGTCACCGACTAAAACAGTCGTCAAAATAGCGGAAAATCGGAAGATTCAACTCAGACATAGTACCGCTCGGACTCTGAGGAGGCTCGAAGTCAGTCTCGGAGAGTCAGCTCAGAATCATGAGTGAATCTGATCTGATTCACGGTGGGTGGTGGGTACGGTACGAATATCCCGGCTGAATCTCGATCAACTTACCGCTGTAAAGAAGCGGGTGGTGACTCGGATCGATATAATAATCGTATGTACATGTCGCATTCTCACTGGTTAAAAATGGGCGTCCCGGCAGCGTTGGAGGGTTCTGGATTCAGCCTAGCAAGTAATACTAGACGACCCCAGAACCCCCCACCGAAGCCGAAGACACGCTCTTATTAAAAAGATGTGAAAAGTTCATTGTCTGGAATTGAATTGCTCTTGTGCTGTCCGGTTGTTCTTCTGGGCTGCTTACCGTTACAGCAGGCAGCCGCACACCGGGCGCTCAAAAAAAGGAAGGCTAGGAGGCGTCTGCGCCGCCGGAAGTTTAAGCTAATCAGAATCAGACCGCCGCGTCAAGCGGCCTCAGCAAGGGTCGAAAGTTAGACTACTCGAGTCACCGAGACGTAAACACGGCGTTCCCGGCGGCCCAGCGCCCGGACACATAAAAGTTGTCAATATCTCGAATAGGAGGTCCGCAGCGAGGGTCGGCCGGGCTTCCGGCGCGAGCCTCGGGCAGCCTACAGCTGAAAACAAAAATCTTTGACTTTAAGGGCACACAAATCGTGGCTGGCTCGCGCGAAGGGTGAGTAGGAAACCGCACTAGCGTGACTAGGTGGTTCCAACCCACAACATCGGGCAAGCTGCAGACCAAACGCTTCGTTACCGCGAAGTTCACGTGTTAATTGTTAGTGATTGCTAACGAAATAAAATTGGAAACGCTTAAACAATGTCTCTTTCTGGAATGTAATCATCATATTTCGTACTCCTGATTAAAGGACCGATCTAATTTTGAGGACTGTTAACACCTAGAATCTAGATTTCGTTCAGTTCTGAATGAATATAATGGTTACTTCGAATAAGTTCTTCTTTCGGGGGAGGCCAACTCTGCTCCGAGCAGCATCCGGACACCGGCCGGCGCCGGATCCTACTTCGGAGGCCTCCTTGTCCAGGTTAATATCCCTGCCGTATTAGTTCGGAATCTGTTAAGTAAACTCGCTAATGAATTGCTAAAATTGGACTCAAAGCACGCTGCATTTAGGACAAACGTCGACTAACACCCTCTCGGAGGCTAGCCAGCCGCGTCCTGAATGAAACGTCTTCTTCGCGGTCCCACTTCCTGCTCGGGGACCGATTGTGGTGAATCTGTGAAGTAAATCTAGTAGACGAGAGCCTGAATAGCACCCTCGGTAGTTCAAATCTCGTGGTGAATGACTGACGATAATGATTGTTTTCCGCATAGTTCGCATCTTTCTAAATTCCGATTACGCTTCTACTAAGTTTTTTCTCCCCGGTGTGCCGGCGCTAACAGTAGCCCAAACAAGCACTACCGCCGAATAACTGCCGGCCCCGGTTCTTTTGCTGGATTCGATTTGCTAAACAATTTTGGACGATAATACTGCTGGTGAATCAACGAATCAATGCTATTTATCGAGGAGTAAACCCCTCGATTGGATCTTAAACGAATAATCTGCTAAACTCTTAACTCTTCTCTTCTTCTGGGCATACCGCTGGTACGACCCGCTAGTTCTGAGACGATAACTGATAACTGTTAATGAGACGATAAAATTTCTCCGGAGCACAGCTGCCTATATTCTCCCGGTTAATAGAGTCCATGAGGAAGCGCTGCTCGAAAAAAGAAGTTCACATTAGCCGGCGACGGGTCTGCACGCAGCAAACTCCATTACAGCCAGTTAGCACCTACAGATGACGGCCCGCACGACACCTATTGTGTGTGCGCAACAGCTCTGTAGGCTGGATTTCATTCCCGCATTGATTTCAGCAGCCGCTTACAAGCCGTAGGGATTCCTCGACTTGGCGGCACCGTGCTCCAGCGGGGCGGCCCTCTTTTTCCACCGGTAGTGGGCGCCTTGAGCTGAATTCGCCTGCATTCCGGATCCGTTCATCGCCGCGACATTGTTGCCCGGTGCCCCGTAATTCCGGTTCTCGTTCGCCCCGTAATTCCGGTTCTCATTCGCCCCGTAGTTGCGCTCGGCAGCCTGCCCAGGAGCGCCGAAACTCCGGCCTTTGTTGTTAACCTGCCGCCTATGCCCCTCGTCCCTCTCAGTCGATGAGGAAAGCCCCTTGCCCCCCGAGATCACGTTCCCTGCACTCCCTCCGCCTCCGGCATTCATAGCGTCCTCCATTGAATTATTATTGTGAGCTTGCTGCTGAAACGAACTGTTTACCGACAAAGTCATGCTACTGTTAACCGAGTCCTGCTGCGACTGGTCGATACCCGGGACCTGACCGGGTCCAGTGACGTTAGGGTTGCCGTTGGGGGCATCAGCTTGGGGACCCTGGGGGTTCTGCTGAGGACCGGGCTGCGACGGGTACCGGGATAATCCTTGGGGAACCCCGGGAATCTGCGGGTAGTGGAGGTGGGCGTTAGGGTGGAGAGGTACACCGGGGTTAACACCAGAGACGATTTGCGGGGCACACATCTGGAGGGGAATTTGGGGGGGATAACGGTCGATTTCCGCGGAGAGCATATTTTGATTCGGAAAATCACATAAACACGGTTACTTTTACTTACCGGATTCATGTTCACGTTGTGATTGTTCATGTTGCACAGGCTGTATTCCTCGGTCGCAGGTTGTTGATAAAAAGCGGCTGGAGGGCGGGAAATAGGGGTAAACGAACGGTAAAAGAAGAAAAAACAAAGTCTTGATTGAATTTCCGAGAAAAATATTCAGATCTTCTACTTACTATGCGGCCCGTGGGGTCCCATATTATAATCCTGGTGGTACCGGGAAGCTTCTGCCCATCGCTCCTTCTCCCCGCTAGTTCCCATCAACGTATCCTTGTGCTCACGCTCCATCTCCTTCCGGGTATCCTGCACGTGCTGCGCATGCTGCGCGTGTTGGCCCGGATGTTGCGGGTGTTGGGGGTGCTGCGCGTGCTGAGGATGAGCCTGCGGGTGCTGAGCATGCTGCTGCGGATGTCCCTGTTGAGGGTGCTGTTGCGGATGCTGCTGAGGATGTCCCTGCCCCGGGTGTTGCTGGTGCTGATGTCCCTGTTGACTGGGAACCGGCTGCTGCTGCACGTGCTGCTCCACATGGCTTACTCCCTGCATCGGCGTGGGCATGCTCATGTGCATGTGAGGGGCTGGCCACTGCTCCTGAGGAACCTGGGGCATACTACCCCCGAGATTCACCTGATTTCCGAGAACTTGCTGCTGGTGCACATGCTGCTGCTGGACCTGCTGAGGCACTGGAGGACACTGCTGTTGTTGGCCCATCGGGTTTCCCAATTGCTGTTGCTGTTGTTGGGGATGCGGCTGCTGCGGCTGTTGCCGAACCTCCTGCTGCCCCTGCTGCGGCTGTTGTCGCCCCTCTTGGTTCTGCTGCGACTGCGGCCGAACTTCCTGCTGGCCCGGTTGCGCCGGTTGCCGACCCTCCTGTTGCCCCTTAAACTGGACCTCGGCGTTGCACGCCTTAAACGCGTCCCGCAACTGAGTTACCAGCCGCCTCAAATCCGCCGTCGTAATCGAGTTCTCGTTCTTGACCACGGGCGCGGACCCATTTTCTTCGGCGGTCTTTTGCATCTCCTGCAGCTGTTTACTCGTTGTAAAGCACTCAAAACTCTGCATCTTCTGCAAAATCGAATGAACGTGGTCCTGATTTTTGTGAGCTAGGAACCAGACCGCCAGAGCCACTGAGGTCATCTTGTTCGCATACAATAACTCCGGATGATACAAAATAACATCAATAGCGGAGGACTTCCGGCTGCGAATGGAGCAGTGCGTGTCGAAGTACTCGAGGAAATCGATAATACACGGGACGGAGAGTTTAAATCTCAGGACCTTAACAATCGGCCACTCCACGCTCTGCACGAAGCTTTTCCCACTAAAAACGGAGAACGAGTAAGCATTCGTCTTAGGGCACGTTCCGGACCCCCCCGGGTTCGCCGCTACGTTACTTCCGCTGATATGTCCGTTAGCTGAGCAGTCCATGGCGTTGTTATGGGAGTTGTTGAGACCCTGTTGGGACCCATCTGTGTAGCAAACACTCATACTATCTCCGAAACTGGTAGAGGACGACGACGGCTGCTGACCAAACTCGTTCCCGAACCCGGTCTGCTGTTGTCCCTGCAGCGGCTGGGCTACGCCGGCGGTCTCTTTACAAGCGCCGAAAACTAAAGGAGCGGCCGCCTGCATCAGACTCTCAAAATGCTTGGAGTAGTGCTTGCGGAAGTCGATTTTCATTACCAGACTACAGCACGCCAACAGCACTATCCGACGGGTCTGCGGCAAAGACCAGCCCGAGTGGGGGTAGAAGTTCTGCTTGCGCTTTCCGCTTTGGTCGACCGTGAGAAGTTGGGTGGCGATATCCCGGTGAACCCTGCTTAAAGTAGCGGGAAACCGAGTCCCGGACCAACCTGAGGAGGACAGGAGGGGGTCTGAAGTTTTGATTTGAGGGGGAAAATGAGTGGGATGAATCGAAGTTAGGAATTTATCGAATCTTGGTAGCTTCAAATCACGGTTTCCATATCAGTAGTCTCTTACCTTTATTGACATCCTGCATCGGCGACGACTCGGAGGAGGATTCTGAGGGGAAGTAAGCGTGTTAGGAGGATTCTGAGAAAAAAAGGTTTTTTTCGGACAATCATTACGAAATTCTTACCGGGCTCCAACGGTGTTTGCGGACTACTGGCGACAGTGCTCATGCTTACCCGGCTCCAACGGTGTTTGTGGACTACTGGCGACGGTGCTCATGCTTCCAGTCGCAACCGTGCTGAGGCTCGCTGTAGACATGTTGTTAACGCTCCCCGGCACGCCGTGCCCCATCGATTCCAGCACATCCTGTTCTATAAACCGGTCAAAAAGTTGGGTGGTTTTGAAGAAAACCGAGATGGGGACATCGGCTTGGTCGAGCACCCGCTTCAACCAGTGGAACAAGTTCTGACGCTCACGGGGGTTCCAGAGACCTGAGGGAGGATAGAAGAAAGAGTAAAACAAGATTGATCGCCTCTCGACAATCCATAACATTCTGAACCTGTCTGGGGTCTTACCTGCCAAAAACGCATCGACTTGTATCGGGTCTTACCTGCCAAAAACGCGTCCACTTGTATCGGATCTTACCGGCCAGAAAAGCGTCCACCTGTATGGGATCTTACCGGCCAGAAAAGCGTCCACCTGTATGGGCTCTTACCTGCCAAAAACGCATCGACTTGTATCGGGTTTTGACATGAGAGGTCGTGCAACGCCGACAGCAGCGAGTCGTACATCCTCAGTTCCGGCGGGAAGACGTTAGCCCGGGACCGCACCGGCGTTGGCACCGGCCGCTGCTGGCCGTGCATCCCGCTGTGGGGGGGGATTCCCATGGCCGAATTCTGCGGCGGCATCGACGGATTTCCCTGCATAGCCGGGTGCTGCTGCGGGTGCGGCATGTTCTGGGGGTGCATTCCGGCTGGGTTCTGCGGAATCTGCATATTCTGCCCGAGATTTGGCGCCTGGGCCTCCGGCGGGGGAGGCGGCGGGAGCGAAGCCATTAAGGCACAGCGGTGGGTGTTACTAAGCTAGTAGGTTGTGGATAGGTGGAAAGTGGTGGTATAATTACGAGGGGGAAAAAATAATGTTGTTGTGTGTTGAGGGCTAAGACTGTGTTCTTAAGGGTGGTGGTGTGTGAGAATGTAGAATTATCGCTAGTAGAATCCGAGGACTCTGCTTCTTTATGCGGTGGAGGGACTATATGAGATGTGTGGATCCTGGGTGACTAGTATGGGGTTCAACTTGTGCTGCTCAGGCCTATAATCTCCTAGTGTCGATGAGTCCGGAGATTTCAAATCTCGGACGATAATTCTATATTTTCAAGTAGGGGCGTGGTGTGTGTGAAGCTCCAAGTTGGAGGGAAAAGTTCACGTTCTTGCTCCTTCTAATCTTCTTGTTAATAAGAAGCAAGTCTCGATCTCTGCAGGTAATAATAGACTACTGCTAGAAAGCGGCCGCTGGAGAGTGGTCTCTGCGACAGTCGGCTCTTCCTATTGCCAGGTGTAGACTCTTAGCCAGACTGATCCCTGAATCAGCGCAGAGAGAGCGTCTTAGTTCAACAACTGACCGAAACCTGGGGCAAGGAACGGTGGCAAATGTGTGACCGGTAGTGGTGTGGGTATGTAATTACCCGATGTATGAGAATGAGGGTGTTAGAAATGAGGTGAAAACCTTAGTTTCTGAAGTGGTGGTTGGGTGGACCTGGTCTTGCCGTGGCGGTCCTTGGTGGTCCAGGTTTAGAAGGTGTAATCTTAGGTCTCAATGAATCTTAATAAGGATGGGTAGTCATGAGATCAATGTACGCCGTGTGGTGCGCCGTTTCCTACTGGAAAATAAGAGCGTCTTGACGCTCTAGCCGGAAAAAAGTCAAGAAGTCAATAGCACTTATCAACTCTTATCGACTCAGTGCTGCAGCAGGCTGAAGTGAGTCCAGGCTGCACTAGTACCTAGTAGTACCAATACCGATAGCAATAACTCGAGTACTATTACCTAGCCTTCTCGCGACCATCCTACTGCGCGTTATTTGATGAGAGAGACAGACCGCGGTTTCAAAGTGCCTCCTACTCAGAAGCTCGGGAAACGACTCGGTACCACTCTTGTTTCCGCCGTAGGCTCTACTCGTACCTCACTCGTGGCTCCGATCAGAGACGTCTGTTACTCAAAAAATGGTGTCTTCAGCCACCTCACTCGAGACGACACTTATTTGATGGACTCTCTCGTGAGGATTCGAGAACAAAAGCGTTAAGATTGATGCCGGAATTCAGGCGATATAGAGGAATATAGTTCAGTACAGGCTTATTTTCCAGAAAGAAATACAGTTCGCAGCATGCTCCACATGGAAGAGAGTTCTCTGTTTTACAGGGGTTCAACCCGAATATTAAGCTCCAACGGACGGTGCTGTCGGACCATCGAGGGCAGATTGGAGATAACTGGGGGGGAGGGAAACAGGGTGAAAACCGCCCGTGATTCATTTTCTTCTTCTTTCCCCATAGGAAAATCCCACTTACTGCACCTGTTTTCTCGCGTTTCCCGACGCCCGTCGGGCGGTTCCCACCTCGGCGATTGCAACTTTTGCGGCTTGTGCTGCTGCTTCTGCGGCTATGGCGGCCTCCCGAGCATGCTGAGCAGCCGAGGAAATCAGATCGTCGTCGGAAACTGGAGGAAGAATGGGTAGAATCGTCCGGCCTGGAAAAATCTATTGTCACCTCCTACGATCAGAATCCGTGGTACTTACTAAAAGCCGTCTTCGGTGCTGAGTGTGCCATGATCTCTGCAGTGCGCGAGGAGGAAGAGCCTTGTGGCGCCCAGAATGACGTCCAACTCTGCAAGACTTCGGCCCTCCACATCGCGTAGGAGACCGTGCGTAGCGGGTTAGTGCTTCAGTTCACGATAATACAATTCGTAGTTCAAAGAACGAGTCTAGGTCGGCTCCAGAGAACGAGTTAGTTTGGCAGTCGGAGTGTCTCAGGTTCATCCTTATTTCGTCTCTGAGGCTGTAATCTCGTTGTGCCTCGGTACTCAGGTTGCCTCAAAGCCTCAAACTCATTGTAAACTCGGGACTCAGCTCCGACCTCGGTACAACCAAGAACATCGCTACCACCAGCTGGATCGTACAGCTAGGTCAGTTTGAGTATCCTACGTCATGGAAATGGTCAGAAGCCCGCAGTAAAATCACTGCAGGACATTCTGATGAAGGATTCAATACGTGAGTCAGCGCTACTTGGTAGCAGTAAACCCAACTATTGCCCGGTAGTCGTTGTCACCGAATCGCAAACGGCGGCCTCACCCTCCTTATGAGACCGTTGAGGGGGTGCCCAATATCGGTCGTATCGAGACCCATCTGGGCCGAATGTCGTACCGCATCATCCACCGATTGTGATCCATGGAGGCGCGCCAGTATGTTGGACCGGTCGAGGACCATTTCCGCTCCCGGATGAAAGCAGCGGGGAGCTTCGCCTTGAGGTCCTTTTGGTACCGACTGCAATTTCCCCCAGGTCGTCGCCATATCCCAACAGGTTGCTGGGAGGAAACAGAGGCAGATATAATAACAGGATGAATCTATCAAATCACACAGAATCGGATACCGCTCCTTCGCAACACTGGCTACGTACCGTCCCATTCCGTCTTAGCATCCAGTATAAACGTACCTTCCCACTCCTTCTTAGCATCAGAAATTGCAAAAAACTTCCTCGTTTGGTCCTCGCCCTGTCCTAGCGCCTTCACCCCCGCGGCCGCCTCTGCATCCCCAAAAGCCTGCCACTGTTCTGTCCAATTCTTCCCAACAGATTTACTCCAAGAAGTAGACCATTCCCCCCCGTTCACCGGTTTAGCGCGATCCAAACTGAACCTGGCCATCTCCAAAGGCGCCCCCTCCATCCCAACCGGCGGTAGCATAAATGGGAAATGGTCCAAAACCCGCGTTTGTTCCTCCTTCGGTGGCTCAAGTTCCTTGGTCTTAGTCGGGGTTTCTGTATTAAGCTTGGTAGCATGACCTTTTAGGAGGTAATTATGTGCTGGTCGCTCCAACGCCTCCTCCGTTTCCCCCCTGAGAACCTGGAGATTGAGTTTCTCTACCTCGAAGTTTTTGCCATCCCCCACTACCCCTGTATCCGGGACGCATTTACACCTGTCCTCCTCCCCCCCACATCCTCGGGTTTCAAACCCCATCACGCTGTTGCTGAAACATTTCTGTTTACATTGCCTCCATTGCTGGGATAACCAGCCCTTGTCGTCCTTACTGTCGCCGTGGAGGTGCACACAAGGGAAGTCACAATGATCAGGAGTATTCTCAAAAGGTTCTTGTACCCCCTGTAAAGGACATCCCTCTTCCCACAACTCATCCAACTTGGGTAATGGAGGAGCTCCTTTCGCGTTAGCACCGTGACCCGGAGCGTCCCCCTGATTAATACTCGCTGAAAGTAGCTCTGATATGCCGGAAATAGGGTCGAGTTTGGCGTTATCATCAGCCCCCTCATCTGGTGCCCTGTCGGAGAACTCTAAGGTGTCGTCACTCGGCAAAAATATCTCCTTAGCCAGAGAGTGGAACTTTATATCGTTATCAAAAGGCTGATTAACACTCAGATCAGAGAGAATCTTGGAGACACACTTGAAGTTATCCGGGCAGATCATAGCCGTAAAGGACGTCTTAACCGGGCCATGAGGATCATGATGTGGCATCGGAGAAGAAGAGGAGCTGCTGCTCCCGCCAGACTGGAATCGTCCATCCACTGCTGGAGTCAGCAGAGCATCCCATGAATGCTGGAGAGCGGAGGCGAGGACGGAGGGTGGCATTTTGTGTTAACCGACTATTAGACAAAATTTGATACCAAACTATGGCCCTGGGGCTACGGCTGAAAACGCACAATATACGACCAAAAACGTGACTACATAACTGTCAGAATGGGAAAGGACACAACAGGTACGACATGTGGAGATACGGGTAGGCTTATCGATCTTTTTTTGATGATTTGGCTCACAACTCAACTCGGAATGCGTTTTTGCCTTGGGAATTAGAACTCTTGTTTTCTAATGTTGAATCGAGGCGGGAATGGTTACGACGTCAACCACGCTGTGCCCTCGATTTTGCTACAGCTTCGCCCGCAATGTAGATGATAGTGCTTCTAGGTCGACTACGACCGGTTTATGGTCCGACAAATCAATATCAGACAGTACCCTCCTGTCAACCACCTTAAACCGACTTAAAACAGCCGCGTTCCCGAGGATGTAGTCGATGCGGTACATGCCGTGTGCAGAGAGTTTCTCACTCGATTCAAGCTCCAACACCTCCGGTTCCCGTGAAACAAACAAATCCGTAAAACTCCCACCTGCATCTGAATCCGAGAGAACGATGTCCTTGAGACACCCATACTGCGGTTCTCCCCACTTGTTTTCCTCGGATTTCTTCTGAATTCGAGCCCACTCCTCGACGTTGTAATCTAGTCTCGTCATTGCATTAAAGTCGCCTATCAAAAGTGACGGTGCCCCTGAATCCGACTGAGTAAACCCCCTTATCCGTTCCATAATCCCCTGTAACTGAGTACGTCTCTCGTTCTCGGAAATATGGTCCAGATGGGTCACAAAGCAGTTCAAAACACCGCCATCAGGTCCCTCTTCGCGCAGTTTCAGCTTCACAGCCAACATTCCTCGTTTTATTGTATGAGTTTCGTCCTCAGTGGCGGTCTGACCGTTGAATTTTGTGACTCCTTTTGGGACATGAATCTTACTTCCTCCGGGGAGATGGAACCCCACCGTAGTTCCCGCCCCAGAAACCGCATCTGCTGGAAATCCCCCACTCTCGCCCGTACGCGGTGATAAAGGTGGAAACACCCCTGTATTCGCCCGTGGAATGATCATCGGCGGGTAGTCTCCGTCGGGTAGGTTGCAATTAAAAACGTCTTGGTTTGCAAGAAGTGCATTCCCGTACCGATCTCCGACATGACCGAAGAAATGGACACTATACCGCGGTTTCCCCCCTAATTCCTTCGTCAACTCGTGAGAAAGCTGTTGAAGACAAGTAACGGTACTATCAGGGGCATTTCCGCCGCTGGTGATCCCGAATTTCCCGCAGTCGACCTCATTAAGGGCCAGTAGAGACGGGGGTAGATCCGAAAATTTCTTGCCCAGGGCGGCAGCGATGCTGGATATGGAGTTGGCCTCGGGAGTTGCCGCCGAAACTGGTGTAAAACGCCTCACATTGTACGTAACGAGACGGAGACGCGTAGCGGGGGACATAGTGCGAGAACGTCAGTACTCAGAGCTCAGAAAACAGCACTCAGACTCAAGATTGCCTCAACAAGCGGGAATTCAAGGCCAAGTAGTGCCGAAAACGTGCTCAACAGGGCGCTACGACGAAGAATTCATGCCAAGACTTATGAGTGCAACAGGGCGCTACGACGACTGCATGCCATGACTTATGAGGGCAACACATAGAACAAGAAAGCGTGCCAACGGGGGTGTAAGCTCGAAATCGAGGTTCCCGACAGTGTTGTCGATAGTTTGAGTTCATGTGTTGAATCGCCATGGCAGGGCGCTTTGGCCCTTGATACCGTGTGGTACCGGTGTGAAGTTTCTTGACTGCATTGATTGCCTTTTTTGGGCCTATTGAGAGCTTTCTAACTGACTTCATGTGTTCCCTTCCCGGCCACAACCCATCTACCAGATTCCCCGATTCAAGTGCACAACTCGTCTACCGTCCTCTATTCAACTGCGCAACATCCGCCAAGAAGGATTTTGAGTTGTGAATGCAGCTTCCGCCGAGTATGATGTCGATCCCCTCCCGTTTTTTCAGGTCCGCCACATCCCTCGCCTCCTCGTAGGTACAACCCCCGATAACGAAGCACACCACCGCACCAGGCCGTTCCTTAGGGCTCGCTCCCGAGCTCGGGGCAGCGAAGGGGAAATCACTTTCCCGGAGTTTGCCCTTAATCAAGGAGTCAAGAGTTTGCTTGAGGAGACTCGTGTGTTGGGTGTAAACATTCTCAATCCCCCGAAAGTTGAGCCCTTTCTGGAGCTTGTTCAATCCGAGGTTCCACATTGACTTATTTCCAAACAAATCCCCCCCACGGGCCTGCTGCCCCCCATACCTCAGCAAGAGCTCGACCAGATCAACCTGCGACTGCTCGATGTTGTTGGACCGGAGCTCGGCCTTGAGAGCTTCGATGGACTCAGTTTCGTTCTCGTATCGCAGGGCAAAGAGGAGAACAAGTCTTAACCGCTCCATGTTGTTAACCTCCGGACTCCGCATCTTCTGCAGAACTTGGGTAAAGTGGTCTTGCCTGTTTTCGGTGCAGGCCAGATCTTGCTCGATCTTTGAGATCTCAAGAAGGCCGCTTTCTTGGACCAACCGACTAAGCTCATGCACAACCCCCACGTGCTTGCTCACATTTCCCGAGAGCTTCCTGAATTCGGGGTAGTTTTCGACGAATCGCTGCATATCGTCGATCGTGTCGATCTTGGTCGAGTTTCTGGTCTTGTCCTGAAACTCGCTCACATATGCCTTTATATTACACCCCAAATCCCCGAAGTTGTGGTACAAATTCTCATGATAGAACGGATCCGTGAGGGTGCTCATGGCAATTTCGCTTTGTTGCTCATTGCTGTTACTCCCTGTTTTGCGCATGTCGATGCGGTTGTTCTCTATCCCTATTAGCTCATGAAGCATCGCCTGGTAGGTCCACTGATTCAGTAAAGGGGTCACCGGATCCTCCCTCCTATCAAGCACCAGCACCAGCAGGCTGCTCATATTCGGGGCGTCGAAGAGGGTTTGTTCCTCTAAGACTTTTCCCGCTAGATCCGAGCCTACCTTAGATCCAACGAGACTCGTCCTCGAGTACCTTACGAAGGGCCGGAACCCGTGGGTAGTTGTCTGCATCGAAACCAGGAGCGAGAAGAGCCCGTCGACGTGCCGCCGGTAGATGGACTGCTCGTAGGGGGACCACTGCACCGCTGGTAGGGAGCACATCCGAATCGTTGAAGGCAGGTTCAGCGAATACACATCGTCGGTGATCGCATAGACATCGGTAAATACTTCCTTGACCTGCACTACTACTTCCAATTCGTCCGCAAACGCCAGCTGTTCCAGCCTGTTATGGGGGATACAGTTGGTGAAAAACAGATTGTACTCGGCGTAAACCGGGGTTTTCACCAGCTTGGCGAGGAGCATGAAGTTCTTATCCGTCGGTCTTATGAAACAAACCGCATTCAGGTGTTTCATCCGCTCCACCCGGGGAGCCGAGGAGGAGGACGAAGAGACGTCGCTGAGCCCGGTTGCCCCGGCGTTCTGCGAGGACTCAACTGCCTCGATTCGCTCAACGAGAAAAACGTCCCGTTCGAGGAGTTGAGACTGCGAATACACCAGCGCGATGATCGATGTGGTCTCATTGTCGAGGAGGAGGACCTGCGGATGGGAAATTGAGTCGGTTTAGACCTGAGAGGGAAGATTCCGCCATTGGGAGGGGAATTGCGTACACGTTTTTCCTGATTTCAACCCGGATTACCCCCGATTTCCCGACCCGTCGGAAACTCGCCTACACTTCCGGAATACATATACACAACATCATATGTTCCCCTAGCTTCACCGTGTTTTCGTTTTAGGACGTACCTTCATCCCGTTTACCCGCTGCAGTACCTACCTTCATGCGGTTCACCCGCTGCAGCATCATGTCCACATGACAACGAACGTACCTTCATCCCGTTTACCCGCTGCAGCATCATGTCGACATGCTTCTGCAGGGTGAGCAGCAGGGTGCTGCTCGGAGCGGCGCTCATCTTGATAGAGCTTTCTCCCCCGATAGTCACAAAATCTGTTATTTACACCGTAGCTAATCAAGTAGGAGGGCGTATCTGTGCTGCATCTATCGCACCGAATGGAGGAGGAGTCACGACGAGCTCGATACACATTGTACACGAGAGATGAGTCTGAGAGAGCCCGTCATTTGATTCTCGAGGCCAAGTGTTGAGTTACAAGACGAATATAGCGGCGAACACATCCCCGCGGAGACTCACTGCACCGATACAGGCGACATTCGCCTCAATCTATCTACAGAGTTAGGAAGGGGACCGACTCGTTACATGGGTTTGGTTCGGACCGTATGCTGTGAGTGTGCTATACAGTGGTACTGGTAGAGCTCACTATGCAGTGGTACTGGTAGCTTAACCGACCCCGGCCTCTGCCTCAGCCACCATCCCCCGCAGTAGGCTCTTGAGATCTCCCAGATTCTCAACGTCGACCACCAGTCCTGGGAGCGCCTCAAGAACCCCCTTTAGCGCGCTGTAGCACTCGGCTGCGTCCCTGTGAAGCGCAGGCGACCGGTCTCGTCGCGCCGCCAGGTACGCCGCGAAGGCGGCCTGAGACAGCTCCCGTTCACTGCGCAGCGTTTCCACCACCGTCCCCTGGAACCGAGACAGGGTAAGCACCGTGAAGTCCACCGCCGTCTGGGCGAATTCGAGATATCGGGAGGTTAGGAGTCGGCGGGTGACGGTGTTAAGTAAATTCGCTGACAGCCCCAGGTCCAACCGGTCCAACTTCGGGGTGGGGGAGCCGCCTGAGGGATCCTCGAGGAGGACCGTCTTCACGAAATCGGCGACGGTGGTGGCGTCGGAACCTGAGGGGGATAAGGATCAGTTACGGTTGGTTTACGATGATCCAAAATTTCCCCCCAAAAATCCAAAAAACTACTACTTACTGTCCTCCAAACTCAGCAGTTCGCAGACTTCCTTGACGTGGCCGGAGTGGCACCACCTTTGGATTTTTTCCGCGACAACCAGTCGGTTCTGATACAGAGATTTCGTGTGATTATAACTCTCAACCGCTGCGATCACCTGGTCGAAGGTAGCGGGAGCTTGGACTGGGATTTCATTGGCATCCGCACCTTTTCCCGGCGCTTTTGGCGGATTCAGGTCTTTTGGAGGATTCACCAGCGGGGCGACCACCGCAACAGGTACAGGATCCTGTGGTATTATAGCATACGGCGCCGACCCCCCGGTGCTGCTCGATCTCGCTGCCGGGAGCGGAGGAGGAACCGTATCTGCGGCCGCACTTGATTCCTTGGCTTCTCCAGGAAGTGGCTGCAGGATCTCCCCGGGCGCTTTCGGCGCCCGCGCCGGCGGCTTGCTCTGCGGCAGCTGGACCATCGGCAACGGCGACAGAACCGAGTCGGAGTCCAATTCCGATTCCTGCTCGGCCGGTGCGTGTACCAGCGTATTTCCGCCGTGCCCCCACTGCCCACTAGGAAGCACCGTGGCGCTGACCGCGCACGGATCGATTTGCTCGTTCGACTGAGACCCGCTCTCACAGCTAACGCTGCCGCTGACCGAATTGTCACCGTAGTTACTCATACAGTTGGTGCTTGGGACACTGGACATCTCCTCGCTCCTGTAGCAGTTGGCGCCCGGAGCCTCCTCTGCGATGGAGTTGTAGATTTTCTTGGCTTGCCCCTTTTGCCCGGCGATATAGTCCGCGAACGAGAATTTCTTGCTCATGCCATCGAACTGTGTCGACTGGGTTGAGGCCTGCGAGACCTGACTAGCCTGACTCATCTGAGACTCCTGCACCCCCACTGGAATAAAATCCGGTCTTATAATGGTCGCGTTTACGTTCATGTTTGAAAGATTTGGTGGGGCTGGTGGAGTTCTTTGGGTCTTAACCGGCACTTCGTCAGAGGATGGCTGAGACGCGTGGGACTGCCCTATCGAATCCGCCGAGTCCAGCTTCTTCCGGGGTTGTATGGGTCCGGTTCGGGATTCAGGCTTGCGACCACCGCAGCCCTTACCCTTCCCGCGCTGGGCGGCGGAAGCCTGAGGGGAAAGAGATGGATTACAATCGAAATACCCAATTCATTCATCTCGTCAACATATTTTCCCGTTATGGTTTGAGCCACACTTACCGCTTCCTCCGCGCAATTTTCCGCCCGCTTCAGCTGCGCCGTGTGCAGACAGGCGTCCCATAGGCTGACCGTGTTTCCCTCGGAACTGACGGCCATAACACGGTGTTCTCCGAAGAATTGGATGTCTCGCGGTGTTGGCGCCGCCGCCGACAACGCTTGGCCCGCGGCCGCGTGCGTGGCGGTTGAGCCCCAATCTGCATCATACACCGAAGTCGCTTGCAACGTCCGCAGCCCGTAAACCCGGACCCGGTCCGTCGCACACGACAAAACAGACTTCGTGGCGGGGTAGAACTTGCAGAGCTGGGGAGATGAGGGAAAAACGATTCTGACTCAGAGTGGTAGATTCTCGAAGAATTCGGAGTGAGACATGATTCTACCCCCTCAAAACCCAAACTGTGGTCCTCCCACACCTACCTTTGCCGGCGTGCTCTCCAGATCGGTGCTTCCCACGCATTTGAAAGTCTCGAGGTTCCATATCTTAACCGATCGATCTTGAGATGCCGTCGCGAGGAAGAATCTGAGGGGAAAAGGAGCTTAAAACCAACCCAGAGACGGGTTTCTCCGTCGGTCCAGAAGTCCGTTCTATATCGTTCTGCCCCCTTACTCATCCGGATGAAAGTCTATATTCGTAACTGCGCCCCGATGCAGAGTGAAGTCCTTCATCAATTTCCCGGCTGTCAAATCCCACAGTTTCACCGTGTGATCTTGCCCTGCTGTTACTACCCAGCGACCATGCGGAGAAAAGCGGACCTGAGGGACGGAAATACGATCATATTCAGTACCTTAGGCTTCACATTCCGCCTCATTCCG
>JACKZZ010020642.1_pt1 | contig 27203 bp, 29 predicted proteins | sample 8027871 | NCBI WGS metagenome assembly JACKZZ01 (sample SAMN15724774, study PRJNA655200) | protist metagenome | isolation source: fluorescence activated cell sorting (FACS) single amplified genomes of... | place: USA: West Boothbay Harbor, Gulf of Maine | collected 2000-07-19 | reverse complement strand
ATAATAAATAATGCCAAAGAGAATTTCAAAAACACAGCACGTTCGAAAAACACGCATTCCAAAATACAAGCAAAAAAAAGGGACACGAAAACAAAGAGGTGGCATTCTATCCGAAAAATGGAACAGTTCTAAGGTGGCTGTGGATTTATTGATGAAAGACAATTTAGATAACAATACATCTGGAATGGAAAAATACCTGTCACGTGTATGCCCAAAAGCCGAACAATGTTTGACATTCGGGCCAAATTCTGCTGTTGTAAAGGAATATTTTGATAATTTTGTTACATTTAAATACCTACTTCCCCAACCCATTGGAATTACTGTTTTAAGTTCTGGTGCCAATGGAAGTGTAAAAAAACTTGTGTATAAACGCGGGAACTATGAAACCAGTGCTCTTTTAAAAATGGGACTCCAAACCAATAGTGACAACACATTGTTTGAAGCATTTTTGGGGTATAATTATATAAATGTGCAAAATATGTATTTCCCATGTTTTGTCGAGACATATGGTGCATTCAAGGGAGAACATACTGTAAAAATACCATCCAGTGCAACCGAAGAATATGTCAAATTATCATGTGTTCAACCAAAAACTAACAGTAACTTGATTCAGCATATTACGAGGGCCATGACATTAACTACTATGGTAAAATTTAGCGAAAGCATGAAAAATGATAAAAACATAAATTTTTTTAGGTTGCAAATAATTAAAACATTATACCAAGTATACGCCCCCTTAAATGCGTTGAAAAATGAATTTACCCATTATGACCTTCATACAGACAATGTTATATTGTACAGAGTGCCAAATAGTAAATTTATTGAAATGAGATATTACAAAAATAGCAAAGATATTGAAGTTAGTTTTTTAACATCTGTTGTAGCTAAAATAATAGATTATGGACGATGCTACACGCCATTAAATCGTCAATATTATGATATGGTATGTGCGGTAAAGTCGTGTGCTGGTACATGTGGGTCTAAGGTTGGGTATGTTTGGTTGAATGATGAGCCCAGTGCAAATAATTATTACATTTCTTCTTTACGTCCCAATATCAGTCATGATTTACGTCTTGCGTATTTGGTAGGAAAGGGTTTGGGTCAGCAATATAATATGTTCAATGGACTTCTTAATTATACACACCAGTACGGTGTCACTGAAACTGCTTCCGACCCCACACACCCAAAAATCGATAATATTTCTGACATGACTGATTCGTTGTTAGGGTTTATAAGAGAATATACACAACAACCATCTAACAATGTGAGTGCAATTTTGCATATATATCTTGATAGAAGCAAACCGATGCGCTATGAGGCATTGTAATACCATGTAACTAAATCTTATCGCCACCACAAGGGTTCCAAATCCAAGACACATAGGGGAAAGAGAAACTTTATGACAAGACGTCGCCGGGGTGTGTCGGTGGTCGGCCTACTGGCGGTGTTATAATATGTGCCCTGTAAGTATTCGGGCTCAGATGAGTGAATAATTGCACAGTTTTTCTTTCCGATTTATTGTTAGTAGTTGGTTTTGTACGCACCGTCTGTGTTCTGTTGTATCAAAAAATAAACATTAGCCACACCGTTAAAATATTTGCTATTTTGTCTCCAATTGATATTTGAGTTATTGCAAATTTGTCGTAATACCGTTAATAAATTGGAATAACTTACTTTGGTGTAATTTAATTTTCTTGTAATATAATGCTGCTTTGATATGTGGTAATATGGAATACATGCACTAAAAAAGTCTTGTATGATACCTGTATGAATACCTTGTTTGTATTTTTCGTAAGTTATTACCCAGAATCCATTTTCTTTCAAAGAAATTTTATCTAACAATTCCAGTGTTAGTTCTTGTGGAACGCATGATTTGAATATTTGATGATAATTGGTTTTATTATTTTTATCCATTTATTTATCACTTATCTTTTATGTACAGAATATATAAATCGATATGACCACATGTTCAAGCACGGCTGCCCCCACTAATATAGATATGAGCGATATTGTGGGAACATGTGATCTTAAATGTAACTTTCAAATGACTTATGGTAGTAGTGCATGTCTGGCTACCAACAAAGGGGATTATATTTCTCTTTCATACGACCGCACTACTGTTTTACCTGTTCGGTACAATCTCGTACCTTATTATGTATCCGAGGTGCGTATATATATAAAATCTTTGCACACGTATGATAGGGCAAACGCAGATGCCGAATATGTTATTATTCACGAATCTGACAGTGGTGCAGCACCGCTTATTGTATGTGTCCCCGTAAGAATTAGCACGTCAATTTCGGAGAGTGCAAAGATAATAAATAGCGTGTTAACAACTATGAGTAAAAAGGCGCCGGCTGCATCAGACAGTACCACTGTTGTTATGGATAATTATAATTTAAAATATATTGTTCCCGAGAAGCCATTTTTTACATACACTACAAACACTCCATTTCAGCCGTGTAAGGGAACTGTTAATTTTATTGTATTTTCTCCCGACACTTTTTCATGTGATATATCCCAATCTAATTATGACATTTTATCCAAAATTGTTAGAATAAATGATTACAGACCCCGAAATGGTGCAAAAGTTTTTTATAATGCGGACGGTCCCAACATTGGTGGTGCATCGGATGACAAGATATATATCGATTGTCAGCCGGTGGGTGAATCTGTGGAAACGGAATTTGTCGTGAAAGAAAATAAAGAGCCGTTTGTTATTGATTGGAAGGTATTGAAGACCAATATATATATTCAAATATTATTGGCGGCTTTTGGGTTTTTGCTTGTTTTTTATATTATCAGTGCAATGTTATCTGCATTTAGTACTCCTGACGCTAATGTTTCTCAATCTGGAGGTACTTTTAGAAAGCTGGGTTGTTGGTAAATACTGCGGTATCTCCCCCACCAGTAATTAATGTAGTTGAATCACCTAGTTGGTCAAATGCAAAATTTGCCGCAATCACACTAATATAAACAAAAAGTGTGTCGCGTACAAATAATTTTAAGGGGCGCGCATCTTTGTCGACAAAACGCATTTCAATAAATTTGAAAATGCCATAGATAAGTGCAATAATTCCTGCGAAAAAATATATATTTTCCATTATAATTTATGGGTGTTATATATCTCCCAAATAAACGCGTAATAAAAACATTGAAAAAATAGATTGGGAATGGTTGTCAATGACGTTGCATTGGGGTTAAATACTAACCGCCGTATAATTGAGTTATTTGAACTCTCTAATTCGGTGGTGATTATTGCATTTCAACTTTGTGCAAACAAAACTAACCTAAAGATAAAAAATGAATTGGATTATATGTGTGATAATAACAATATGATGTCTGTAATTGAAAAAATGGAAATAACCAAATTATCAAAAATTGAACTTTTAGATAAGTGTGAAAAACTTGGAATTAAAAAATGTAAATCAAAAAACAAAAGTGAATTACTTAATTTGATAAATGCGATTAACACAGTGTCCCCAACCACCGATCAGGCGGGTGAAATTATGTCCCCCCAAATTGACACCCATATCTCGGAAAAGCTTCCTATGGGTGAAACCACAAATAATTTAAACCAGATAAAACATTTGAAACCACTAATCAAATGGAGTGGTGGAAAAGGCGATGAAATTAAAATGTTTGAAAAATATTTTCCACAACATTATACAAAATATATTGAACCGTTTGTAGGTGGGGCGTCAGTATACTTTTATTTAAATCCAGATAATGCTGTTATAAGCGATGTCCATACAGAATTAATTGATTTATACAAAAGTGTAGGCAATGGAAATGGTCAAGAAATATTTAATTTTATGAACGAAAACCCTAATGATGAACATACATATTATAAAGTTAGAGATGAAATGGTCATAAAAAATACTTTAGATAGTGCAAAACGTTTCTATTATCAAAGAAAAACTTGTTTTAGAGGTATGTTAAGATATAATAAAAACGGCAAGTTCAATATACCATTTGGTAGATATAAAACTATAAATTATAGTGAAATAATAAATGAAGAGTATAAAGTGCTATTAAGCAGAACCGAAATATTAAACACAGAGTTTGATTACATTTTTGAAAACTATAATAACGAAAACAATTTTATGTTTTTAGACCCTCCATATGATAGTGAATTTACTGATTATGGTTATTGTCAATTTGGTAAAGAAGAACAAAAAAGGTTAGCATTACTTTTCAAAAATACAAAAATTAAATGTTTAATGGTAATTGGAAAAACAAAATTCATTGAAGAATTATACAATGGTTACATAGTTGATGAATATGATAAAAAATACAGATTTAAATTATACAATAATCGAGTTGGAGATGAAATTAATACAAAACATTTAATTATTAAGAATTATTAACGAACTACTGCGAAAGCATTTACCAAGGATGTTTTCATTAATCAAGAACGAACGTTAGGGGATCGAAGATGATTAGATACCATCGTAGTCTTAACCATAAACTATGCCGACTAGGGATCGGTGGACGTCACTTACGACTTTATGGTTCATTACTTGATTTTATTGATTGAGTGTTATGTCCCCATTTTTTAAATTTATCTCCAATTTTTCTAAAATATAAATAACAATCATCCTCATTCCAGCAAACATTAATAATATTAAAGAAATCTTCCATATGATCTATTTTTATTCCTCCATTTTCAAATGTTTTTATATTTGAAAGTCCTACAGTTAGTATTTTTCTATTATACACACTCCAATTTAATATTCCACAATTAATAGTATAATCTATATAAGTTGTTTTTAATGCATTCTCAATCTCTTTACATTTTGTTATAGTTGCCGGAATTTTTTCCGTATCAAGTTCAATATTCCCTTTTAGTTCACGATAATAAATAATTTTAGCATTTTCATCTTTAAATATCAAGTCAACATCTTTTTTCTTGCTATTAATTTGTTGAATACCACATTTTAATAATTCTAAATTATTATTTGTTTTTATTAATTCTTTGGATAAGTATTCGCCAAGTCTTCCCATTTTAATATTCATAGATTGTTCGCTTAGTTTTTTGCCATGTAATAAATATGAAATGGAGCCTGGTTGAGTATATGTTAGATTACCTTCCAATACTTTATCAACCCAAATTGTCACCAATTGTTTTATATTTGCAATGCATTCATCATTTTCAATTACCACTACTGGTGCACTCTCCATTTATATATGTGTTTAATGTATTATGACAACTATTCTTACATTTCATTTTTTAAACAAGATGAAAAAACGCGTTTCCAATTCTATTCTGGCGAAATGAAAAAAGGACATTTATATGATGATGATGAAACCTTAGCCTGTCTTTGAGGCGTAGCAAGCGACTTAAAGACAAGGAAAAGGAAAAGGAAAAAGGAAAACAAGAAAATGATGGGATTTACTAACTTAATATTTCGATTTCTCCCAAATCCAGATCATCTGACACAGCAGTCATGGGTGGTGCAGGTGCATCAAGTACTTCTAAATCCATGCTTAGATCAACTGGTCCGCTTTCAAAGCAAATAGGTGAAGCTGGTGGTTCATCGTCATTTTCTTCTTCTTCTTCAGCTTTTCTCTGGTTGTTGCGCATCACGCTTATTTCCTCTAATCGTTCAATTGTTTTTGGTGCTGAAATGTTTTCACTGACATTATCGGGTGTAACTGCGTTATCCACATCATTAAAAGATAGTGATGGTGCAGGTGTAGGGGATGGTGCTCTAAGTGGTTCTTTTTCATGTTCAATCTCTCCAACCTTAACATGTTCTTTTGGTATTTGTGGTGCTGCTGGTTCTTCGATTATTTCGTCTTTGTATTCGATAATATCTTCTGTGGTTTCGCTGAGGTATGCTTTTAAAAGTTCTTCAATTGGTATGCTATCTCTAATGGTGTTAAAAATGCATTCTCTAACAATTAATTCCAGTTCTCTTTCATTTTTTTGCACTTGAAGAGGAGGGTCATTGAGTTTAAATAGGTAAACATTGGTATATATTTTTCGCGCGGCATTAATGTAAATGTTGTGAATAAATTTGCTTAATTTTGGAATATTAACATCAATTTTTTTTTGTTTGGAGCTAACTCTAACAGCCGATAAGACTTTCATTTGGATAATATGAACACATGTTATTAGTTCTTCGAGGTAATTGCATTTACTATTTGTGACAATCGTTTGCTGTTCTTTTTCTAATATATGGTCCGTCCAAGATGGTATTCTTGAAATTAAATTTTGAAATGTCATCATATATTTGTCCATTTCATTGTTTTCTTTGCACATTTGTACTGCAGATGTAAAAATCGATTTGAACCCACCAATGATACATGGCGTAAGAATATTAACAAGACGTACGCACCATTCGTTCCTACTTTCGTTTAAAGAGGCAATGTTAAAATCGTCCATATACTTTTACCGTTGTTAAAAAAATGGTATATATAACTCACTATTTTTGCATTTCCCTCGCATTTTCCGATGTTTTCCACATTCTCCGCACAACACATTTCCATTTCCCTCGCATTTTCCGATGTTTTCCACATTCTCCGCACAACCTTGCAAACAAACATTCGCAAAATTGAAATTTGGTAAATTTGGTGAATTATGTCCATTTTCCGGAGCATTTGCTCCAAAATTTCCATATTTTATGCATTTTTAACAATGGACCAAAAAACGCAATATTTCGTGTTTTTTCACCAAAAAATGGACTTTTTGCAACTTTTGTTTCTTGAAAAACACAATATTTCGTCAATTTCAACAAAAAACAGCGTTTTTGGGAAGGGTATGAAAAAAAGTGCAAAAAAACACGCATTTTTCCAAAAGTATGTAGAGATTTTGAAAAAGGACATTTTTAAAATGTCCATTTTCGATTTTCCCAACTTACTTTCCCAAAATGGGTGTTTTTTGTGCAAGAAAATTGAAGAAAAAAACGCCGAGACCATAAAGGTCTTTAAAATCAAGAAAATCAAAAAAATGCATTGAGACTGGAAATGAAAAAATGACAAAATCTGGAAGGATCCCCAAAAACCATTCCATATATTCCCTACATTCCCTCCTTTCCCTACTTTTTTTGGAGGGAAAGTAGGGAATATATGGAATGCTTTTTTGGGTAGAATATGTATGTTTGAGGCAAATAAAACCGTTTTTTATCGAATTTATTGTTGTAAAAAATCTTGCAACGAAGTTTTTGTTGGACATACAACAAATTTATCTAAAAAAAAACACTTCCACAAGACAAATTCAAGCAACCCCAAAAAAACATGCAGTCTTTACACCACAATTCGTAAACAGGGCGGTTGGGATAATTGGAAAATGGAAGCAATATCATCTGTCCATGATGCACATCAGGAACAAATTGATGAAACTATTGAGAAATATATAGAAGAATACCAGTCAACACTCAGTACTATTGAACAAACACCGCACTATAAATGTGAAAAATGCAATCTTGATTTTAAAGATAATTTTAATTTAGAAAAACATTATCGCACCAAAAAACACATGCGGAACGCCGGGGTACCAAAAATAGACAATGACATTGTCATGGGATTAATTAGCCAAACTGGACAGCTTACACAAAAAGTCATGGAATTGGCTCAAAAAGATACAAATACAAATTGTAATAACACTAACACCATAACCAATAACACAACCAATAATACGATAAACAAATTTAATCTTAATGTTTTCCTTAACGAAAAATGCAAAAATGCGATAAATATAAATGACTTTATCAACCAATTGGTGCTTAAAATATCCGATCTAGAACAGACCGGTGAGTTAGGGTTTGCATCCGGAATTTCGCGTATTTTGACAAACGGAATGATGATGCTCGACACTGAACAAAGACCTATTCATTGCAGTGATTCTAAACGCAACACACTTTACATAAAAAATGAAAATGGTTGGAATAATGACAGCGACAGAAAAATAATAGAAAAGGCCATATGTGATACTGCTCGAAAAAATATACACCTTTTGCCCCAATGGCAGGAAAAAAATCCCAGATATTATGAATATGACTCGGCAGAAAATACAACATATATGCGTATTTTAGGAAATGCAATGGTGGGAGGAACAGATGAAGAAATAGAGCGCAACTTTAAAAAAATTGTGCATAATATTGCACAAGAATCGGTCATACCAAAATACATGACATAATACCACGTTAACGCTCTTCCATTTTTTGTAAAATTGGTTGACTTTGGGTGAATATTATTACTTTATCAGGATTTCCCTTTTCTAATTTTCCAATAATAGACGGGTTGATAGTGTTAGATAAAACATCCTCAACATTATAAATATTGCAGTTTATATCTACAAAATATGAAATTCCATTCACATTGTATATAATTATTTCGGTTGTACCAGAAATAACCGAGTCACGGCTCACCGTGTTTTTAACAGATAATTTTAAATGTGTTCCACACAAAGTTTGCCCGGCCAAGTGTTTGTGGCTGCACTGTTTACCCGATAATAGGGTGGCACAACAACGTATATCACTATTTTCAGTTTCCATCCTTTTTTATATCACACATATCATAATCAAATACATATTTCATTTTTTTTTGATTCTTATCAAGCGTTCGCAAATAAAATTTTTTTTTATCAATTTTATTTATGTCCACCAAAACAATCGTCTCTGCATTTTCCGACAGACATGCATTCATGTCACTTCTTGAGAAAAACCCAGGAGTAATTATATTAAAAATGGGAGCAACTTGGTGTGGTCCGTGTAAAAAAATAAAAACATTGGTAGACGCATTCTTTTCAACCACACCCGATAATGTGGTGTGCTGCGATATCGATGTTGATGAATCGTTTGATTTGTATGCATATTTTAAAGCAAAAAAAATGGTTAATGGAGTACCTACAATAATGGCGTGGAAAAAAGGTAATACAAGTTTTATACCAGATACGAGTGTTAGTGGTATTGGAGCAAATGATTTAAACAGGTTTTTTGAACAGTGTGTGGTATTAGCAGCCTAACTTAGTACATTTATCTCATTTATGAACGGAAAAAATGTAAATACATTATAAATATAAATAAATATGAAACATTTACTGACTTCTTTGGGGGCCCATGTTGTTCTTATCATATTTTTTACCTTAATATATTGGGGTGTATATGATGGGAAAAATTTCGACACCAATGGTGAAAAAAATAATGAAAAAATGTCATTTTATCAATTTTTATTTTATAGCATAACTACTCAGTCTGGGGTAGGTATGTCTTATATTACCCCCACATCTTATTTAACCCGAGCATTTGCTGCATTACAGCAATTTTTGGTGCTTGTAGTAATTACAGGCAGTTTCCGAACATTCAGTGTATAAATTACACCTTTTTGGTTCCTCCATTATATACATATCCATGACCCTCACATATCATTTGTTCATTTATATTCGTTGTTCCTACATGTAAAATACCTAACAATCTCCCATATTTATCATATCCTTGCGATTCAAATGTACATATTTTATTCAAAATCAATTCACTCAACCTTTCTTTCGCCTGTTGGGCAGCCCAAATTTTTTCTTTTCTATATTCGACGTCTTTGTGTGGGTGCATTTCTGGAGAATCATACCCACTCATTCGCAGTTTATGCTTTTCAAAATCACCTTTGTTGAAAATAACAATAGTACACGTGTCTCCGTCATATACGTCTACTATTTTACATTCCATTTTGCCGATTATTTTGTACAGTGGAAGGTCATTAGTTTGTTTTTTCAAATTCTCCATCCTCTGCTCTTTTTCGCGCTCCACTGCCTTCCGCTTCATTGGATTTATTAAACAATTTCCCATATTTATGTGTGAGTGATGCAATATTTGTAATGTTAAATATTTTTTTCATTTTTTAGATATGAGGGGCTGTAGGGCTTTTTTGTAATCATAATATAATAATGAGATTTCAACGGATCGTGCTTGTAATTGCAGGACTAACACTTATTTTAATATTTATATTTATTGGAATATCGTTTTCCAAAGGTACCAATGATGGTACATGGCCACCGCTATCAAGTCCATGCCCAGATTATTGGACAAATATTGGACAGGACGGTGCTTCGTGTTTAAATACGCACAAATTGGGAACATGCAATATTCCATCACCAACAGATAAAAATGCCAAAAACTTTGATGTCGCACCCTACAATGATTCGGGTGGAACTTGCGCCAAATACACATGGGCAAAATCATGTGGAATTACATGGGACGGAATAACATCGGGAATACCTAACCCCTGTTAGTCTTCCTCATCATTTACTAAGGAAAAGGTGTTAATGGTAATTAAATCGCGTTCTACAGCAGCAGAATGTTTTGTATATTTATCTAAAAATTTATACAGTCGTTTAACTTCTGTATCTTCCACATTATATGTTTTGCAAATATGCTGAATTACATTACTATCCATAGGTGATTGCGATAAAAGTGCCCATAAATCTTTTATATCACCACAAAATTTTGGACAACAGGTAAGGTACAGAAAACATTTATTTCCAAATTCATTTGCAAACTTTGTTAATATTTTTGTAAATCGTATGGGTGGTACGGGATGAAATGGAGCAACCATTTTGTGGTACAAGTGAGCACTTTTAAATGTTCCAATAATAGATTTGATTTCACTAAATTGCCAAATTTGATATTGCAATTTCCATTTGTCCAAACAGTCTACGAAACATAAATTTGACAATATGGGAACATAACATTCAAACATTTGTTTTTTGGTGCAATGTTTTGCAAGTGCGTCGATGATATTTTCATGCCATAACAAAGAAACGGAACTTCTATCACTGGAATTAATAACAGTGCCGTGGTCGCACAATGGTGTGGGTGTGGTGAGTAGTTTTGACACAACTTGGCGCGTATCTAATGATTTGACCTTTGCAATACAAAAGCCTGCTAATGGCTTTTTTTGAGTAGTTAGATAAGTATTGTGAACAAATGCCATTTTACGCAAATCTCCCTGAACATACTGCACTATATTTTCGTGTTCCAGATCTGTAAAAGAAGGATGTATTTTTTGAGATATAGTACGCATTTGTTCAGATGTGGGTGATTCCAGATTAATCGTTACACAAACATCCATTAATTTTTGGATTTTTTTGTCAATATAGCCATTTCCAATACAAATAATGGGATTGGGCGTTTTTCCCTCGCTCCGCTGTTTTTTTGTTTTCTTGGCCCTAACCAATTTTACAATCGCCTCAATACCACCCTTATCCCCATTATTAATGCCATCCATTTCGTCCATTATTGTGGCCAATTTTTTGGGCTTTTGAGAAAGTAAACTAATGACACTCATGTTAGAGGTAAATTCGCCTCCCATTTTTTCAATTACCTTTTTAGTTCTAACGTCTCCTGCATCGTATCTAACAATGTCATAGTTCATATGTTTTAATATTTCTTGAACAAACCACGTTTTACCACACCCCGTATTCCCGTAAATATATACACCACGTATTGCGTTATCTTGGTCCTTAATTGTATCAAAATTATTCAAAAAATCAATTAATTGTTGGGCTTTGTTAGAACGATGCAATAAAGTATTTATATCCAATGCATCCATCTTAATATTTATTCATTATTCTTTATGTTTATTGTTTAGGGGGTCTCGTTCGCAAACAAAAGAAAATGAATTTTGATTAAAATGTTATCACGCGTTTTCCTATCCAATATCGTCAGTGTCATCGAAAATAAGTGCCACGTTTTTCCATGTTGAACGCAACTGCCTTTTTCCAAAGGCGGCATCCATTTTTTTTGTTAAGTCAGATACCTTTGGACCCTTCTGGTGTCCATATGTATTGTAATGCCATGCTTTAAATTCCTGTGTCAATGTAGCTGGCTTTATCTCAGAACCATCCTTTACTTCTATTTTCTCTGTAATAAAGGTCGAAATAACATCCTGCTCTTGCCTATACTCGTTACTTGCCTGAGTTACCTCGGTACAGGGTGTTACTTTTCCACCCGTTTGAAATGCAATAGATACCAACATACTCACAAATAACGAAGCCCATTTGGGAATCTTCGAATCTATTGTTACGTCTTTGGGAAATTCAAACCTGGGCTTGTCATGATATTTTTCTCCTTCCGAATAAAACTTGGACATAAATACAATTTCCTTAATACGTCTCCAAATACCATCATTATCAGTAAGCCATTCTATTTTAGTATTGGTGCAAACACAAAGGCTGAATTGTGGTACAAATACCTCACTTTCCTTATATAATGTGCGTGCTTGTAATGGATCTCCCCCGGTTAATTCTTTCACAATGCCATCATTCATTATAACACCGGCGGACGGCTCCTGTGATACCGCATATCGCACACCCTTCAAAGCATAAACTTCTGACGATGTTCCACCAATACTGGGTCGTTTATCTGTCAAAAGTGATAGGGGTACCACAGTCGCATAATCACCAAGTGCTTTGAACATAAGCTTTGTCAGTTTTGACTTACCATTACTCCCACTTCCAAAATATATATCAAATGATTCATCCTGTTTTTCACCAATAAGCACTGCTGCTAGTTTTTCCCACATATATCTACGCAGGTTTGGTAAGGGAAATGCCTGGTCGAAAAACTTATTGATTTCTTTCATATTCTGGATATTTTCATCACTTTCTCTATCCGAAGGTACAATATATTCTCTTCCAGTACTTTTGGAAAGATAATCGTGGGGATATCCACTTCTAAATGTATTTGTACTAAAATCGACAACACCATTTGTAAAACCAAGTAAATATGGATTAGAGTCCAGGTTCTTCTCGAAGTCCTTATCATAAAATAACTCAGCTGCTTCGCGCATAATATTATTTTTATCCGATGTTGTTTTAAGCCTACACGAAATCCGAGATATAGATTTTATCTTCTTTTGGAGAGCTATTTCGTCGGGGGTATTGGTCTCATAATTTTGCAGTTCCTTTATATATTTAGCACTTAGTTCTTGATAACAGTTATACATAACCTTTGATATGGCTAAACGAAGTGTTGCACCCTCATCAATTTCCCATCGATGTGACTTGAAAATATACCACACAGCCCGCTGGCTTACGTTAGCGCATATATACTTGTCCTTAAACATGTAATGCAAAACCTGTGCAAAATCAAAATCAGTTGCATCAGTAAGGGTTGCTTCAATGAAATAATCACTTGTGCTTTTACGCACAACCACGTATTCGTCGAATGCATCCTGTTTCGCCCAATAAATAATAGAACGTCGTGTTATACCATCGGAACGATTTTTAAAATTACCCCATGCTTTATACAAATCAGGAATAGTGCCATAATCAAAATCGCTTGCTTTGCTCCGGAGCATTACCCATGACAGAAATAAACGCTCATCGGTGTGTTTAAGTGCAAATGCAACTTGACGATTAAGCAAATGAGATCCAGGTTCATAATATTTAAGAGGTAATATCTGTGTATAAGCGTGCGTTTCTTTGATGGCATATTCGTCCGGTTTTAACGACTCCATCAGATAATTAACCGCGTTTTCCAAACTTTTTGCATCACATATTGATGCGATATCCGCTGCTTTTTCTGAACTATTTTCAAGTGATTCGCGTGAAACAGGGCGACTTAAAACAATGCGCTTTTTAGGTGCCGATTTTTGAGCACACAGTGTTTCATATTCTTTTTTAAATTTTGGGTTTATTTGAAAACACGGATGTTTATCAAACCGAGCAGTTATTAAGTAAAAGTTATCTTTGAGAGGCGGTGATGTTATCACCTCGTTTTTCATCATAAAATCATTGTCTCTATCATCATATTCAACAGTTAGGTGAGTTATTAGTTGATATGCCTCATTTCCAGGCTTTCTTGACCCGAAAAGTTGCCAATTTGTTGATCCCTTGGTGATGCCATCGTCTAGAACCGATTCATAAGTGTTAGTCAACGACAAATCCCCCCACGCGATTTCTAACTTTTTCAACACTCTACTACGTAATGCCCACTGTAAAACACGATTCATCTGTATACCAATAATCATGTGAATACCATCTTTTGTTATATTCGATCCATCATTAAGTATATTTGGATTTGGTTTTTCCATAATAAAGATTGGAAATTTCACGTTTGCCTCAAACTGTATCAACGCTTTAATTTCATCCAAATATATTTGAATCATGTCCTGAATATGCTCCAAATTATGTTGTCTAGTGGTGATATTTGTACTATCGTATCTAAAATCAAAATCTACAAGAATGGCCCCATTATCAATCAATTGTTTTTCAGTAAGATATTCACGTTGATTTTTGATAAATATATGATTATAATAAAGTGTATAAAAACCAGGAAGTTCGCTATCAGCAATATGATAGGCTCCTCCATAAATTTCATACGCCTTATCACCTATTCTAGTATGAGTAGTCTCAACCGTGACAGCGGGATTGGCTTTGGAATTATGTTCCTTTAAATATCTTGCCAATTTTCCATTTTCCAATTTGTCATGGTTGTACTGATTCATTTTTATATTATACCTATATATCCTTTACATTCATTTAACTATTTACAAATCGTTTTTTTTGGTAAAGTAAATTAGCAATGTTGTGACGACAAACCCGCCAAAATATTGAAATGTCGGTGTTAAAAATGAAACTATAAAACAAAATGGACGCGGGAGACTCCATTGGTGGGAACTGTCGCTAAGAATTCCCGGATACTATACATTGAATGTACAACAAAAGTATAAATACAAATCTCCCTAACATTAAAATGGCAATTAGAGAAACCGTGACACGTATCATGAAAGATATACGTGAAATCGTTACAGAACCACTGACATCCAATGGAGTATATTATTGTCATGACGAAGAGGACATTTTAAAAGGGTATGCCATGATTGAGGGCCCCAAAGACACACCCTATTTTGGAGGATTTTACTTTTTTGAGTTGATATTTCCGTCGAATTATCCCTATATTCCACCAACCGTAATATTCAAAACTAACAATGGGCGTACACGATTTAATCCAAATTTATATGTAAATGGTAAGGTATGCTTATCTATCTTAAACACCTGGGACGGCGAACCATGGTCTCCGTGTAATACTATTAGTAGCACGTTGTTGGCAATATTAACTGTTTTTAATAAAAATCCTCTGCTAAATGAACCAGGGATAACGATTGTAAATAATAAAAATGAAATAGATGAGTACAATCGAGGAATCAAATATGAAAATATTCGTTTCTCCATTTGTACAATGATGAAAAATATTAATTCCGAAGGTTATCTTTCGAAATATTTTGTTGAGGAAATGAAAGAGATATTCTCAAAAAATTTTACACAGCTTATTAAAATAATAGAAAAGGAAAAATCACACATGGGGTGCGACGACCCAATCTTTATTGAAAAATATCGTATTGGTATTGCACCCGAATACGAAACGTTAATACCCCTACTTACCAAAATCAACTCTACAATTGCCAAGTAGCAATGTTCTTTGCGGTTGTGTAAGTTGCAGCATGAATTCCACGTATTTTAGCACGACATAGGGGACACCCAATCCGTCTGACCAAGATTTTACCCAAACATTGCACACATAACAGATGTGTGCATTGTAATATGATTAATCGCGAAAGCGGTAGGTTATCATCCATACATACACAACAACCTACATCTGTTCGATTTAATTTATGATTCATAAACACACCAATGATTTTTTCATCTATTTCTATTTTTCCTATTGTTTCAATTGATTCTTGCATTATTATTACTCCTATTACTCTCTTAAATACAATTTGTTTTGTAACTTTTTCTTTATATCCGATTCCACCTACACGGCATGCAGAGGATACAGTAACAGCCAGCCTACCTGTATGCATGCATGCCCACGCGTCTACAGTACGCACCAGTAGACTCTGCACCACCTCCTGCTCCTGCTGCATGCCCTCCCAATCATAATATTACAAGAAAATGAAACATTATAAATAATAATACATGTATATTAATACACTACGATAACAATGCATTTCTGTACTATGTGTAATAATATGTATTATGTATCATTAGGAAAAGATGATGAACTAAGTTATTATTGTCGCAATTGTGGCTTTGTTGACCCAGATATTACTGTAAATAATATCACTGTCTCTAAATCAAGATTGCAACAACATAAAGAAGGAAAAAATTTCAATAACTTTGTCAATAAATATACAAAATATGATCCCACCTTGCCACGCATTAACAATATTCCGTGCCCAAACGCAGACTGTACTGAAAAAAACAGAGAAATTATTTACCTACGATATGACACAACAAATATGAAATATCTATACTTATGTTGCAAATGTGATACAACATGGACTAATTAGACACCCAGGCATCAAAAACGTCTTTTTTTAAAAATGTATTTGTTCTAAATCTTGCACGCGCCAATATTCACTTGTTCCATTTGGAATAGGACGTTGAATAATAAAAGGTATTTTCTTTTGGCGCAATTCAAGTTCTGCAACAATATATCCATCAACAACTGTTCCAGGCACATCAACAAACGCTTTACTTCCAGAATTTATCTGTGCCGCACGCTGCCCAAGAATGCGGGCTTTTTCATATTTTGTTAAAAATGGAGGAGAACGGTGCAGTGGATCACGGATTTCGCCATCTGGGGTTTTTATTATTTTTGTCAATGCTTCCAATTCTTTGTGATTAATTGCAACATGCTCCGGATGAGTTTTTAAAATATAGTTTGTATTTATGCCATCGTCAAACCGTTTATAATCTGTTGCATATTGAGCATCATCATCGTCATCAACTTCTTCTTCAATATCAATAATAGTAGAAATGTCATTAATATCTACGGTTGGATAAGATTCTCCACCACCGTCCATTTCTTCTAAATCACCATTTTCACCCAATTCGTCATCTACAACCAATTCATTATATTCTACTAATTCATCGTCTTTGGACAAATTGTCTATCTGGTCTTCAACCAAAACATTTTTTTCATTTTGCTCACATTCATCATCGAAGTACATATTTAGTCGGTATAACTAATATAATAGAAAGAAAAGTACATTTCATTTTTTATGCATTATCTTTAAAATATAATGTAACGGGGATTTTCATAATATGTGCCTTTAGTGCGTCGGGTAAAAATAACCCAACTGCGTGGTCTTCGAAATATTGACGCCTAAACTTAATATAGTGTTTGCACAGATATTTGACCGCCAAAGCTGATAAAAAATAAAAACGACCAGCACAATAAGTTGTTGCATCCAAGGGAATGTTTGGAGGAAGTTCTGGGTGTACTGTATGGTACTGACTTTTGTGATTTTGTTTAATAACTACCTGTTCCCCCCCATAATGATATTTAGGTGAAGATAACATGCGTGTTAATGAATCTAAGAATGTTGGAGATTGAAGATTTTGGTCGTCATCGGTTTTAAATATATACTTATACTCATATGCATGAGAAATTGCTGCATATGCCATAATTACTTTTTGGGGAAGCGAATTATAATCATCGGGAGTTCGTACATATAATATATTATTTATCTTATCTAGTTGATAATTTAAATTCATATGTGGATCTCCCAACACATGATAATATTTTATGTTATCTGGTATATGTTTCAACCACGTTTCCTTTTGTTGTAGTGCCTTATGTTCATATTTTTTACAAGTAAAAATAAGGAAAATAAAATCCCATTTTGTTCGTTCAGGAACATATTTTATTGAAGATGAACGCATATTTGGAACGGCTACCCACGAGGGGTGTATAATTGCTTTTCTATTTTTTTCATTTTTCTCCGAATTTATAAACCAAGTGTCTGGGTAATATACTGTATTGGCTCGCGATGACATTGCGAAATATGCTCCCCACCAACTAAATGTACTATTGGCAATTATTTTGTATTTGCACAAACTCATCAATACCATTTCATCAAATTCAGCGCAATTTCCAGGAACACCAATTACATCTACACCAGCGCGAAATATAACATGTGGAAATGCCATGCGAAGGCGTTCTAATATTGATTGAACAATTGCTTCATCATCTGTGTGCGATTTATCATAAAAATACAGTACATTTAATTGAAATGGGATATTGTCTTCATCTGAAATATGTTGAAGAATTTTGCACAGAGCATTATAATAATAATCATATGTCAAAATTGCATAAATGTGCTTATGTTGTTTATAATCCCCAAATCTAAAATGCATTGCAACAGTATTGTGCCAAATAATGGGTGGATATTCTTTGTGTGATGCAATTTCGGCACCCCTTGACGGCACTTTTAAATACATTATTAGCATTTTACTGTATTTGGAAAAATATCGAGTGTCTTGGAAATCACCTATCAATGCATATGAATTGTTAGGATCCAGTGATGTAATATCATAAATCGACTCCTGAACAGATGTGCAATCATTAAGCCTGGTGTCATTTAACTCGAATAACTGGGGTTGTAACGGCGAAAAACACGTTTTCCAATAAGTAGGGCGCTCAGACGGAAATCCAGGTGATAGTTTATCAGTATTAAGAAATCCAAAGGAAACATTAAGTCTAAATGCGGTTGAAATGGTCGTGAATATTTGAAATAGTTGATTTCCAAGGCCACCACCTAGAATACAGGTAATCATTTAAATAACGTAAAATAAATGTATTTATATATGTTGTATCTTGTATAATATATATTATGATTTCTTCCTCTTGGTGCTCACCCGAAAATTCCAATGTTTTTCCAAATCTTAAATCTCCGCGCTTGGGTACGAAACCTCAAAGCAACTGGGAATACCGGAAACAATTACAAAAAAATACAATTCCAATTATGAATTATAATAATTTAAATGCCCAGGTAGGAACTAACATACCATCTTGCACATCTTCTCCTCCCCCTGACAATGTTATCGGTGATTTAACCCAACAATATTACAAAAATTTCGACTTAAATAAAAGAATGATATCACCTAGTGTAATATTGCACTAAAACCATTTCGGTAGTTCCAGTGCTCTTCTTTCATTTTTCTGCGATGCAAGAGCAGGCAATTCAAGGGGTACGGCAAGAGTACTAACGTCCGACAAATATCTCATATATCCCTTTGCCTCTCCATATACGTGTGGTATGCAATAATTAAGTACTTCTTTATTTAGTGCCTTAACCTGTCCAGTAATGTTGTATGGAAGATTTACTGAGTGTTGTAAAAAAATACTTCGCATTACCTGTTTCAGTACATCACATGATTGATTGCCAATATTGTATTGACCATTGGATGCTCTATAAACACCCGAACGAATCTCTTTTTGCAAATAATTAATATTTGGTTGTGAAAAAAAATATGCTGATAGGTCAGATTCAACCCATATTCCCTCGGTTGCGTCACGCATAGTAACACATTGCTTGGCAGGTATTTTGTCATACATGGAAAATAATTGATTTGTATTGGGAGATAATGTATTGGAAATGCTCACTCTCCCATTTGTGGGGGGAACTTTATTTGTAAATTCTGGAATACTTGACATTTATACATTACTAAAAGATATTCTTTGTTGTATTGTAATCTTATTAGCATTCAATACTTGCTGACATTTCTTGGCATAGTTCACAAGGGCTAAAGTTCTTGTTTCACGGCTTTGTAATTTCTGGGTGAATGGTTTGGTCGCTGGCTACGTAGATATTAAATAGTTTCATATTTAAGACCGCCCTCCATTGTAATAAAATTCATACTCATGCTTAGATAGGATGCGATATATTGTTCCATTTGCTACAAACGTTCTACTTTTCTCGATTTTTTCCTTTTCTTCCCATTCTTTTTGTGTATAGGTGGTAATAAAAACCCGAGGAGTGGGTGTGCGTGTTTTGGAACGAGTTTGCATAATCATAAATTACAATGTGTTATATGTTAACCTAACCTTCACGCAAAATAGTTCATTTTTTCAATGGATTGGGAATATAAGTTTTCATTTTTTCATGTTTAAAAAATGATAATTTCTTTTACTTGGTCTAATATAAGTAATAAATAAAATGGTTTCACCCAAATATAAAATGACTACATTGGTATTAACTGGACTAACAATTTTCTTTGTTTTGTTAGGATTTTTTTATTATTTTTATTATGCTGGGTCACTTTTTAATAAAAGTTTAAAATCGAGAGAATGTAGTACATTTTCTTCTATTTATGGAACCCTTAATGGAAAAATTCGCTCTATAGCTTTGGAACAAGAAGAATTTCAGCATTCACTGAAAGATTATTACATTAAATCCGCATACAATTGTTGTAGTGGAGGCGCATATAAAAATGATTATGTTGACATATGTATTCTCAAGAATCTTCTTTTGCAAGGGGTTAGATGTTTGGATTTTGAAATTTATTCTGTTGATGATCAACCAGTTGTTGCAACCAGTACTTCTAACAATTATTGTGTTAAAGAAACATTTAATCAGGTAAGTTTTAAAAGTGTGATGGAAATGCTTAAAACACATGCATTTTCAACACCGACCGCCCCAAATTCGCGAGACCCAATTATTTTACATTTGCGCATTAAAAGCAACAATGTTGCAATGTATGATAATTTTGCCAAAATGTTAGAAGACTATGATGACATTATGTTGGGAAAAGAATATAGTTATGAAAATCATGGAAAAAATGTTGGCGACAGTTTGTTAAAACCGTTGATGGGAAAAATCATTCTTGTCGTAGATAAATATAATAATACTTATCTTGAATCTCCTTCTTTTAATGAATATGTTAACCTAACAAGCAATTCAATATTTATGCGTGCAATGCATTTTTCAGATATTAAAAACACGCCGGATATCAATGAACTTATCGAGTATAATAAACACAACATGACCATTGGTATGCCAGACAAGGGTGCAAATCCACCTAACCCAAGTTCTACTGTTATACGTGAAATGGGTATTCAAATGCCCGCAATGCGCTTTCAAAAAGTTGATGTTAATGAGGAAGACAATGAAGTGTTTTTCGATAATGCTGGATATGCGTTTGTATTAAAACCAGAGCGTTTGCGTTATGTTCCCGTTACAATTCCAGAGCCACCAAAACAAGACCCCAAGTTATCATATGCGACCCAAAATATTAAATCGGATTATTATGATTTTGATATTTAATTTTTGATTTTGATTTTTATGTTGCTATAGGGTATATGTCGTTGTCTAACTTTCCAAAAAAATGTACGGGGCTTTCATTTGAAGAATGTGAGCTAACATTGCTGCGTTCGGCAGTTGATGATGCGGAAATGTATCAGGGGGTTGAGCTTGTTAACACACCCAGAATTAAAAAAATTTTACAGATTGTTGAGAAATTTATTGAGAGCAAAAAGTTATTGATATATGGTGGAACGGCTATTAACAATATTTTGCCAAAACATTCTCAATTTTACAACACTGAAATTGAAATACCTGATTATGATTTTTACTCTCCCGATGCTCTAACACATGCAAAGGAACTTGCAGATATTTATGTCAAAAAGGGATTTAATGAGGTAGAAGCAAAGAGTGGGGTTCATCACGGGACTTACAAAGTATTTGTTGATTTTATACCAGTTGCCGATATCACGCAAATGCAGCCGGAATTATACGATGTTCTTCACCGTCATGCTATTATTAAGAAAAACCTTCGATATGCACCTGCCAATTTTCTGCGCATGAGTATGTATTTAGAATTGTCCAGACCAAAGGGAGATGTGGGAAGATGGGAGAAGGTCTTAAAACGCCTTACACTGCTAAATAAGTTTTACCCAGTTTCAAATGAGTACTGTCCCGATATCGATTATAAAAGACCCATGGATTATCCAAATTCAACCCAGACCACCAAGCAGTTACAAGAGAAAACAAACGATATTTACAACATTGTACTGAAGGAGTTGGTAAAGAATGATGCTGTTTTTTTCGGAGGATTTGCTATTTCAAAATATTCTGAACATATGCCTAAAAAAGTCCGGAAAAAAATTAATAAAACACCCGATTTTGACGTTATATCTACAAATCCCAAAGTTCTCAGTGAAAAAATAAAAAAACAATTGGCATCCAAAGGAATCAATAATGTTAGCATTACATTACATGATGGAGTACAAGATCTAATTTCTGATAATTATGAAATAAAAGTTGGTGATGACACAATTTCATTTATATATACACCAGTTGCCTGTCATGGTTATAATGTAGTAAAGAGTGAATATGGTCCTATCCGCATAGCAACAATTGATACAATGCTCAGTTTTTATTTGGCATTTTTATACATTGACCGCCCTTATTATGATACTCATCGTATTTTATGTATGGCCAAATATTTGTTTAAACTGGAGGAAAAAAATCGTCTTTCTCAAAAAGGAGTGCTTCGTCGCTTTAGTCTAATTTGTGTTGGTCAGCAGCCAACGTTGTCTGATATACGTTCAGAAAAGGCCATAAAATTTAACAAATTAAAAAAAACAGATCCTGAATATGAGAGCTGGTTTTTAAGTTATCGACCTCGTCCCACTCCGACAAAGGATAAACACACCAAAAAGGTAAAGAAGGTTAAAACAAAGAAAAAACACACAAAGACACGTAAAACTTAATTTGGCTCTTCAAAAATCAGCCCACTTTATTGAAATACCCCGTTAGTGGCACAATATTGTTTTTTTTGTTTTCGATATTGCGCAGGTGCTTATCAAAGAATAACATCTTAATCTCACTGTCATATAATTTTGTCTTTCTGTCAGTCTTTTTTTTTTCATCCAAGTCTGGTAAGGCATCAATCGCATCACATTTTTTTGTAAATGGTCGGATTTTTGATACTTTATTCTGATCTCTCCAAATTTCAAATAATATAAGACCAAGCATTTGTAACAACGGTTTCATTATTTGATTTGTGATATAAAATCCATAATCTATTTTCAAATTGTTTTCTCTGATAAAGGAGGGCGTCTCAATTTTGTCCCCTTGAAGTGTTTTTTTACTCTTATCTAAATTTTTATTTACAAAGTACATAAAAGGTATTCTATCCCCAGAACCAGGTTTATTACCAGGATCTCTTTCTGCCATTCTATCTGCCAACACGCGGTGGGCAATAGATTGTGGATTTTTGTAGTATGCATTTAGCGCTTTAGATATAATTAATTTATCTTCATGAACATTACCGTCAACCATCTGTTGCATTGAACTGTCTATGAAGTTATATACCTCTCTTATGGGATTATCATTGCTTTCCATCAATATATCTGTTACTGTTCCATATATATCTTTCACAATAGGTGCATTGTCACGACGAAATAATACACCACCCTTGCCGTCTCGTGAACTTTTTGATACACTCAACCCATACTTTTTCCCAATATATCGCTTTTTCGCCAAAAGGCAAAACGGTGCATATGTTTTTTCATATTCGAAATCATGTGGAGGTTTGAGAAACTTGGAAACGGTATTACACGCACTTTGTGCAATCTCAATAGATAGTTCAACGGACTTAATTCCTGTTACTTTTTCTTTTGTTTTTGCATCAAGCAATTGAAATTTGAAGAATACACTGTCAGTGTCACCATATACATACTCCGCCGTGGTGTTAATAAGACCATATTTAGTTTTGATATTTACGTTACAGTAGCATTCTTCTAAAACACTCTTTGCGTATATTAATAATTTTCTACCTATTGCAGTAGTGGATGCGGCCACATCCGGTTCATGGAATGTGCTTATTCCCGCACCAAGTTGACCATATACTGAATTTGCAGTTTCCTTGATGGCAAGTTGGCGTTTTTCAAGAATGTTTTTCATAAATTCATCCTTCTGTTGTGGAATCAATTTTCGCGTGGCCTTTCGACTTTTTAACAATTCACTCAATATGGCTGGCATTACCGCCTTTTCGTCTTTGTATTTTGCATAACGGCATTTTTTTCTACCCACAACAACCCTTTCCAATTTCCCCTTGGGTGTTTTGCGCATATTTCGGAAAATATCAAATTCAATATCTACGTAGGTGTAACCAGGTAAATTATCGTATATGAAATTTCCTCCTTTATCACAAACACCCGATTCGGTTTTTTGAAAAACACCATTTAAGTCATATAATTTAGACCATACTTTACTACTTGGACACAGGTTTTCCGATAGCATACCAGACGGGTAGAGTGAACTAAAATCACCCACTCCCACTGGATTGTCAATCGAATAAAAACCTGCCTTGGGCTCCAGCACAATAGCTCCCTCATATTTATCACCCTTTCCCTTGTTTATATCTGGCATCAAAAACCCCTTTTCCATACACTTCTTCGCAACAAAACTGGTGAGCTTAACGCTCTGACCACGGAATATAAGAAAGCTCATGGGGACACTACATATTTTTGACATTTCACAAATATCCGTTATTACATCCACTTTTCTAAATATTTGTGCAACGGTGTTACAGTCTTGAATGCAATATTTTGCCACAATTGAGCGCGGACCCGGACCTTCTTTGGTCATTCTGAAAATATCCTTATAAGTGACATCGTCTTTGGTTAGACCCCATCTGACCTTGGGTGCATCTGGGTGTTCGTGGCCATTGATTTCAAACCAAGATTCTTTACGGTTAAGCGCAACTACTTCAAATTTTTGTCCATTTTTATACTTGTTTGACGAGTGATGAATTTCTTCCAACCTAACAAAATTACCTACACTTAACCCATACACGTTGACTGCAGTAAATCGTGTTCTTTCACCTATGGTCTCTATTTTTGTTACCAATTCTCCAATAATTAATGCTACAACGTCATCCAGTTTATACGACTCGAATTTTTCTCGACGCTTAAACCAAAACAACATATCTACTTGAAGTCTTCCAGGCATTTGGATAACAGAAAGATTGTATGTAACACCCACTAATTTTGTGCTACTTCTAGATATGTCCAACTGGTCATTTACAAATTTCCCACATATTTCACCCTTATTCCGAGATAGAAGGAGAAACTCTTCGGCACAGTTGCATTCTTTAGAACGTTCGAACATAAAGGCATAATCAAAACCAAATATATTATACCCAGTAAATATGTCGGGATCTTCACGTTGAATCAGTCTGGTCCATGCCAATAACAATTCTTTTTCAGTTTCATATGTTTCTATAACAGTATTTTCCGCATGCAATTTGTCGCATGAATTTAACACAACACAGTGATTTAAATATGGCTCGTCTTCACCATGCCGTGTAAAAGTAGTACCAATAAATGTCACATTGTCACCCATTAGCGGAGGAAGCACACTGTCTAACAAAAGTGTTATTCCACTCATTTTTTGTTCTCTGGAAAATGTTGCACTTTGGGTGTATAAAATATCAACAATGGACACTGCATCCGAAGAACACTTTTCGCTCGAACCAAATATCTTGAATAGTTTAGCATTGGGAGAAACATTACACTCGCTTGGATCGCCATCACCGTCTTCGCCATCACCGTCGTCACCATCCTCATTATCTTCATCTTCATCATCACCATATTTTCTACTTTTTCCAAAAATCCCATCATCATCCATTTCAACACGCATACCCATCAAATGATTTATTTTATGTGTTGCGTCCATTTCAGTTATGGGAGCTTTTGGAAATACCTTGTCGATGCTGTTGTGTGGATTGGAATAATCAAACGAAGACAATATCAGATTCGATATTACGATTTGGGCTTTTTTAGAATGACATGGTGTATTGCTTTCAATGTCAAAATAATCAATGAGATTACCCGCAAGTTTACGATAGTTTTTTTTCGGAAGGGGGAAATCATTGTGTGAACTACCTGCTTCAATATCAAAACTTGCAACATTATATGGAACAATATCTTCCTTGTCGGCGAGCACTTCTATATTATTATAATCGATTGTGTACTCGTATTTACAAGTAGTTTTCTGCATATTTTTATTAGTTGGGATTCCGTGGGTTTTAGGAATTCTAACCCACCCCGACGGGCTTATTTCTTTCAAGTGAAAGAACCGCAACAGAGGTGGAATAAATGATTCATATATTTCAACACGACATCTTTCATACAGATATCCACCAGTCTTCAACACACGTTTTTTTTTCCCACTTTCGTCTATTTCGTTTTTGTACCAAAGACGCTTTACTTTTTCAAAACTGTCCGTATTGTCAAATTTTATTTGAATAAATTTATACTGTTTCCCAGCGTCGAATCCATATAACTTTTTACGTGATATCAACTTAAATGATGTGATACCACATCTTTGTTTTCCACCACATTTATTCGCTAGGTGTTCGTAAAAATCGCGCTTTTGTTGGCTTTCCCATTTGTCTCCAACCTTCAAGTAAAAGTATGGTGTAAATCCGTTCACGTAAATACAGGCTTTCTCTCCAAGTGAATTCAACCCAAATAGTTGCACTGTAAAGTTGTTGTCACGTGAATCGTCATCGCTATCATTACAGTCTTCTGTATTGATAGCACAAACATTTGAATCGAGTAACTTGAATTCACTCATATTGTATTGATTAGTAACAAACGCTTTATTAAATATTCAATTTCATTTTTATATACAATCTGTATACCAAATGGAATTAAGACCCATAGAAATAGATGATTTTAATACCAACTATTTTCAGTTGTTGGGACAATTAAGTACTATTGATCCAAATAGTATTAGCAAAAATGATTTTTCATATTTTGTGAATAAACTTAATGAAAATCACCAAATATTTGTCGCGCATGATATTGAAACTAGCAAAATAGTTGGCACAATAACAGTGTTGTTGGAGTGTAAGATTATCCACAACATGGGGATGGTATGTCATATTGAAGATGTTGTAGTTGATAAAGATATGCGTGGTCTTGGCTTGGGTGCATATCTTATTAATAATGCAATTGAGTATGCTAAGGCCCGTGGTTGTTATAAGGTGATATTGGATTGTTCGGAAGAAAATGTTTCATTTTATAAAAAATGCGGTTTTGAACAAAGGGGTGCCTACATGTATTTGGCAGTTATATAGCGACGAAATTTAACTGTTGAACTTCGTACGGACGTTCTTCCGATGCTCAGCGAGTTTCTACCCCGTGGTGAATTATTTTCTCATTGATTATCAAACGCAATGAAATACACACGGAAATCTAATGCACGGAAATCTAATGCACGGAAATCTAATGCACGGAAATCTAATGCACGGAAATCTAATGCACGGAAACGTATGGGGGGTAGGCTTGGGATATCTTATTATGCAACACCTGTTAGTGGAATGAAAGTAGCCGAACCCACGTATTGGATTGGTGGCAGGAAACGAACGAAAAAGAGAATTAAAAAAAAATAATACCCAA
>JACKZZ010011880.1_pt1 | contig 27207 bp, 3 predicted proteins | sample 8027871 | NCBI WGS metagenome assembly JACKZZ01 (sample SAMN15724774, study PRJNA655200) | protist metagenome | isolation source: fluorescence activated cell sorting (FACS) single amplified genomes of... | place: USA: West Boothbay Harbor, Gulf of Maine | collected 2000-07-19 | reverse complement strand
CAATGAGAATTACTAAATGTTTTCTTGTTTTATATCTGCACATAAAAATGTTATATTTGAATCTATAAATCGTATTCGTTGATTTGTCATTTTCATTTGTTGTCATTTTAATTTGTTGTCTTTTTATTTCATTTATTTGAATTTATTAGTCGCACATTTTTCATTTTTTTTTTATGATTGACATTTGTTGGTTCAAAAAGGTGAAAGATGTAGTGCTATTCACCTGCTATAGAGGTATATACACTACATAGCATTGTTAATATTATATCTCTATTTCTGTTCGTTAGCACTGCACAGCAACGAGTTCGTCTAATTTTACGAAAATCATCGAAATATATAATTCTAATAATACCAAATATTCCATTATCTATACTTATAGAATACTATACCAATTTTAAATCAAACCATACCTTATAATATCAAAATGTCTTTTTTTATCCATCATATTTTCATATACTATATTCATATTTCATTTTAATAATTTTAGGTACTATACTGCACTACATGTAGGTATTCATATAGCACATTTCATTATCGAATTAATAATTTTAAATTTTAAATTTAAGGTGTTAGGTACTTTTAATCGGCGTGCAGTGATGATTCTTGATTGTACTGAACCTATTTGGTCAATATACGGAAGGGTTCACCTCCCTCCTTCAAAAAATTCATTAAAAAATTCTTCATTTTTTAAAAAAAAATAATTCAAAACTCATCAAAAACTAACTTATTGATTGTGTGAATAGAAGTAAGTAATGAACATAAACTACATCCATCTTTATTGTGAAGCAGCAAAAGTAATAAATAAACAGTACGGAACGTAGTAATAACAATACGTTTGTGGAAGAAGATATCATAATAGAATAATACATCATCAATAAATATTATTATTATTATTATAAAAAGATGTGTAAATGCCTTGGTAAAACGTTATTTTATCCTTTGAATTTTATCATAGTATTAGTTGGTATTAGTTTATTTGGTTTTGGGTGTTATAATTTCATTCAAACGCATGCATTTAATATATTCACCATATCAACGTTAGGTATTGGTGTTGTTTTGTTGCTTAATTCAGCATTGTTATGTACAAAGGGCTTTAAAAGTAAATGTCTTGTAGGTATCTATTTATTTTTTCTAGCAACATTATTACTTGCAGAAACTGCACTTGCTGTGTTGTATTTTATTCCAAAATATCAAAAAATGATTTTGGAAGAAATACCAGAAAAGGTAAAAGAGGAAGTGAAAAAGAATTTATTAATTGCACGATGGATTTTACTTGGTTTAATTGGAGTACAAGCATTAACGTTTTTAGTTGGTTTAGCATTATGTCGTGGCATTAAAAACAAAGATTCTCGACGTCAAAGTGAAAGATTATTAAGTTCCTATGATGAACATAATTATGGTAGTGAAAATGCAAATAATTCTTCTCGTGTTAGAAGAGGTAATTCATACCAACAAAATTATAATGATGGTGATGCTTCAAACATTCCAATTGCATCTAGCTACCGAGCCAAACATCAACATTTATATCAAAAATATAATATACAAATGGATAATCAATAAAATGCCTTCATACACGCAACTGAGAGGGTACTGACGCGAATACATAAAAAATATTGAACAATTTATAAAGATTTTGAGATTTCCAACGAACACCAACAACTAATGAACTATAATATAATGACGTCACATCGTCGCACACATTTTAAAAAAACGTTTTTTACTCAGTTCGTACGGAGTAACTGGTACCGAGTAACTTTTTTAAATTTTAAAACAATTTTTTATTATATTTTTAATATTTAATACGTTTAATTTTACGACTCATACATCGTACATATCGTACACATAATAAAAAAGAGATGAAATACAGAGAATATCATATCATCTCCGATCATCCGGATCAAGATATAATAAGAAATTAGTTCATCTAAAATGTATTTATTTTATGGCACTCTCCTCCTCCCCTCAAAATTTTTTTTCAACAATCCATTTTCGTGTGTATATATTCTATGTACCCTAACACTTCTAACAATATATTAAATATAATATATGATATATGATGATGTTTAACTATCATCATATATATATTTTATAAAATAATATTAACCTTCTCGTGCCAATAAATCCGGTGTTAAAACTTCTATTTGCACCTGTTCTGTTACTGTCAATAACTCAAATTTACCACTTAAATCAATATCTCGAGCATTTATTGTAATAGTTTCCTTTCCAGGCAATTCTTTTGTTCCTGCACATCCATCTTCCATTTTACATAAATATCTTAAGCGATATAACGCATGGTTCACATCCGTTAAAGTACCCGAGAAAGACATTGTTGGATTGTCAATACCAGTACCATGACCACGTTTACCACCAAAATTTAACCCTCGTAACGAATTTAAAGTTAGAGTGCCATATTCCGCCTCTAATGTTACCCATATATGAGACAAATGATCCATATCTATGTCATCGACTACGAAACCATCGATAACACTTAATATGCCCAACGTAGCAGTGTTTGTCATTGGTTGACCAGTACCAGTATTCGTACCTGGAGCAAAATATTTTTCTGGATTATGTGGTGCACGTACAACAGTAGGCGCATCGTTTTTCTCCTCTATCCAAACATGAATTACATTTTTGCTTTCTTCCCACGTATCATACGCACCATTGTGTGCCGTATCATTTACTACGATTAAGATTTCATCTTCTCCATTTTCATTTGGAACAGTTTGGTATTGCAACCATCTAAATGCTTCATTGACATTTGTTACATTGGTAGTAAATTCCATTTGGCGATCTTTCGTACCATCGCCATCTAAAAAAGTCAACCCAATCGTCTTAGCCAATGATAAATATCCTTTTTTGCAAGATAATTTAATATGAAATAAATCTGATGCAATATCAACATCTTCAATAACAATCGCATTTTCCAATCCAAGTATACCTTGATCATTGTCATTATCTGTACTAAATCCTCCTCGTGGTAATTCAATATCTGCACGTCCTTCATTTCCACTCCAATATAACGATCCATGGTAAACAGCAAGTGCGGGAGGAAAGTCCAAATGATGAGACTTTTCATCAATATCAATATCAGGCCTAGTATGTTGAAATGCCCTTCTAGTATTTCCTGCCGTACCATCCGTGATCCAAAGCTCCGCTCCATCTACACCCATATTTGCCGTGAAATACAATTCTTCAATACCATTAACAATTGGTGGTGTAAATTTAGTGTAGAAATTTGGTGCTCCGCTGCATGTTCCAGTGCATAAATCTTTCAACAGACTTGTCCCAGCCAACGTGCCATCCGTTTTGTAAAGTTCATGTCCCCGTGTTCCATCATTCGCAGTGAAATAAACGAAACCATTGTATACTATTAATTGCGATCCATCAGATCCATCTGCACCAGGATTAATATCTCTAACAAGCATGGTTCCATTGTAATAACCGTCACTTATCCAAAGTTCATCACCATGGACACCATCGTTTGCATAGAATAATAATTTACCATTGTACATTAACAAATGATGCGGTTTTGAACCTACCATGCCAGTACGTATATCCTTTACAAGACGCGTGCCTTTACCACTTCCAGGAGAATCAACGTCATTATCATTCCCACGAGTTTCAACTACTCCATCACTGATCCAAAGTTCCTCGCCACGCTGTTTATCTCGTGCTTGAAAGTAAACAACATGACTTGTTGAAGTACTGTTTTCAATCGTTAAAAATCTTGGGTTGCTGCCAACTTCACCCGTATAAATGTCTTCCACCAATTTCGTACCTTGCTGTGTGCCATCCGTTACCCATAGCTCACGACCACGTGGTTCTGCAGTTGCAGCAAAGAACATTTTACCACTTGGTTCGTGTGGGGTTAAATATTCTGGATTGGAACTTGCAACGCCACCACGAATATCGGCAACTCGATAGGTTCCATTCTGTGTACTGTCGGATACCCACAATTCATTTCCAGCACGAATGTAACATTTACTAATTGGTAAGCCAGGCATACGAGGGGTTTCTTTCACTTGCTGCAAGCGGCAGCGACTGTTGTCATGCTCAGCCGTATCATGGCCTTTGACGCATACAATCCCAGCAAATTCAGACGTTTGGAAATTTGTAACAATCAACTCTGCATCTTCCTCTGTCCCGGCACTTTTATACGAGCCGGTAACATGTGAATCGGAGAAACGGAACAGGCGACGGCGTTTGCTTTGAAAGTTGTATTCATCCCAACCACATTGACCGAAGTAAGATGGCCGGCCATCTAATTTTTCCACTTTACCGCCATTATCAACATTAAATTGTTTGACCATTGATAACCCTTCCTCCGTATCGGCCCAATGGTATCCAGAAGGGCAATCATACACATAATCAGGTCTCCACGTCGTAGATTCTGAAACTGCATATGCGATTGATGAATTAATACTACTATGCCTGAAACCACCACACGCATCGTCAAAATTCATCCACGTCGTATCAACTCCATTGGATGCAAAATATAAGAAATTGCCCATAGTTACCATCCATGTTGGATTTGATCCACGTGAACCAGGGAATATGTCTTTCACAATTTCAGTTGCATATTGATCTTGCTGTAATATATCATGTGATGTACGCCATAATTCACGTCCATGAACACCATCATCTGCGGAAAAGTAAAGTGCTTTTTTGTAAACTTGGAAGTATCTAGGTGAAGATGCAGGGCGGCCAGGCCACATATCTGCTACTAAACGCCCACGCCATTTAGGCCAATCTGCATCTGGTCTTCGACCTTCACTTCGGAAAAGTTCATACCCGCTTTGATAAACGGAGCGAGATGGAACGTGTGGCTTTGCATAATACCGTACTCCAGTAATTCTAAATTCACTGTCTTCGTAAATACGATACATTTTATTGTGTGTTTCTTGCATTGGAACGGTAATGACTGGTTTATCATTTACAGCTATAACTTTTATCGAGATATCTAGTGAATGCAAGCCAGGATGTTTTGAATGGGAACTTCTGTATTGCCCCAAATCATTGGCTTGCACCGTAATGATATCGTCACCATTATAATCCGGCAGTCCAGTGTAAGATAAATGTTTCAAAGCAGCATTTAATGCTTTTACTGTGCCAACGAAAGTCATTCTTTCGTCTTCTACGCCATCCCCACGCGTGAAATATAAATTTAATAAATCATCCCCTGGTTGCTTTAGCTGCGGGTTAATTGGTTTTGATTCATTTGATAAAAAATCGCCATCAAAAAATGCACTGACACTGATTTTACCATGCAAAGCAGATATTGTAACTTCCAACACATCATATCCATCATCTGCATCTACATCAAATATGGAAACATCTTCAATCATCAAGCGTTTATCTTCATCGATAAATAATGTTCCTGTCGGAATAGTAACAACAGGTGCATCGTTAACTTCACGAACATATATATTCAAGATATGTTGTGAAAATTGCGCTCCTTCGTTTCCAATGCTACCTCGATCATTTACAATGATGGTGACATTGTCAGAGTTTTTACCATTGCTATGATAATCTTGCAAGCCAGTATATCGCAACCCGGCCAATGCCTCGTTGATATCAAACATTCTACCAGAAAATCGCATTTGTCTTGCATCAACGGAATCATTTTTTTGTAGGCCTTCCACAACAGTCAATCCAATGAATGTTAATCGTTCTGTAAATGATGATGAAGATATAGATACCATGCCCCCAGCAGACGAAATGGTGACTTCAATTTCTCCATTCGCTGCGTCTACATCTACAATGCGTATTGGGATTTCTAGAGTTTCATCTTCATTCACGAAATAACCCGTAAAATTATTCACCAAGCTACATGCTGCCCCTACTCCAGACGTACAATTAATATCAGGCGTCTGCCATGCAGGCGCATCGTTCACAGCTGTTATATTTAATGGTATTACTTGATAGTCTTTTAATGGGCCGCCACGGCCGCTGTTGCCTAAATCATTTGCCAGAACAGTGAAATTATCTCTGCCATAATAATCATCATCGCCTTGGTACGTAATTCCATCTAGCGCTAAATTAATACTTTCTAAATCGCCACGAAATCTAACAAACTTTGAATCTTTTGTTCCAGTTGTTTCATTCATGAAACGAATACCGGTCGCAGACGAAAGCGAAATCATGCAATGATGACAAGAAACGGCAACTTCAATAACACCACCGAACGTATTGGCAGCATCGACATCGTCTACGCGAATACCAAGAATTGGAAATGCTGTATCCTCCGGAATTGCTATCATTGCAACTGCAACAATACGATCACATTGACGTTGAATAGCCGCATGTCGTTTAGTTGCAGGCTCATCTTCACATGGCATTTTAACAATTGTGGCACCAGGTACAGTTACCACTGGAGGATCGTTAAATCCAGTTACACGTTGTATCGGTACTTCGATAACGGCAGTGCGATTTCCACCTTGAATCCTCAAACCGTGATCATCCACGTACAACTTAATTGCATCTCGTTCTTGTTTTAACACACCGGTGGTGAAGTCAGGATCAGGATAATACACGAGAGCTTCCAATGCTCGATTTATATTTACGGTTGTTCCTGTAAATCGCATATGTTTATCCTGTGTTCCAGCTCCGACTTCAAATGATATGTCGATAATACGTGTTAAAGATACAACCCCATGCGCTGCCTTAATAACTACTGTCTTCTCTAAGACAGATACCGTATCAAACACAGCTAGATTTACATCATTATCATCCACATCTACAATTAGAACATCATTCACGACTACCGAGGAGTCCTCGTTTACCCCGATCGTGCCTGCTGGAACATGCCATACTGGATAATCATTTACAGGATGGATCATCAATGGTATTTCTCTTAAATCATACAAATAATTACCAGTGCCAGTATTTCCTAAATCATTGATTTTGATCGTTAAAACGTCCTCACCGTTGAAATTCCGGATACTTATATATGTCATTTTGTCCAGAGCCTTGTTTATATTGAATAAAGTACCTTTAGCTTGGAAGACAAAATTATTGTTTTGTTCCCCTTGGATGATTGTGAGCCCACTCACGGTTTGTAAAGAAAAGGTTCCATTCACAGATAGCACCTCCACTTCCATCAATGCACCAGGTTGTTCATTTGCATCTATATCATCAATTTTAATATCTTCTATGAGAATACGTTCATCTTCATCGCAATGTATCGTATCAACTTTATTTACCGTAAAATGACCATCGTAATCATATGTGCGATGATCACCAGGAACATGAATGAATGGCTTATCATTGTCAGGTAGCACTTGAATGTACATAGTTTTTATAACTTTGTAATGTGGACCGCTACCATATAAACCGCTAGTGTCCAAATCGTGCAGTTCTATTTCAACCGTATCCATTACCTTGTAATGTGTATTCCAATGCGGATCCGGTTGATAAGTAGCTTCACCCAATGCCCTGTTTAAATTTTTTAGCGTTCCACGAACTTTAATATAGCCATCTAATGTCCCATCTCCTTCTTCAAATGTCAAGTCAACCAGTCTAGTCAGTGTAATACTGCCATGTTCCGCAGATAAAGTAATCAACGCCTCTTCTGTTTCATTATTATCAATATCAAAAATAGACAGGTCAAGTAAAACTAGTTCATTGTCTTCCAGCACAACAAGTGTTTCCGGCAACGGTAAATTTATTACAGGCTCATCGTTGATTGGTGCCAACAGTATAGGGACATACTGCCTATCTTGTTTTGCTGGATTGGCAATGTTTTTATATTCCCCGTTGTCGCGTGCATCAACATTATTTACATTAATCCCAGCATTGGCAGTGTCGTTAATCGTTAACCACACACCACACTCTCCAAAAAAATTTGGAAACCCTTGATAAGACAAACCAGCCAATGCTTGATTAGCAATTTCTACAGTCGATATAAAACTAACAACTGTATCATTGATACCATCTCCAACAAGATAGCGATGAATTCCAACCACATCTTTGGTAAGCCAAACAGTCCCATGAATAGCTTCTACAGTCATTGTTACAAAACCACTATTTAAAAGATTTTCCCCGGCATCAATATCACGAACAGACACATCAGGGATGGGAACCAAAGTATCTTCCGCGGAAATGATAGTATCTACAGAAATAAGGACATTGGATAAATCGTCATCCACAGTGTTAACAGCATGTAAATGTTGCCCAGGCAACATTATCACTGGCGCATCATTCACTGGTTCTACATGTACAACTACGTAATTTGAATGGGAAACATTGAGTGCATCCGAAATTATAAAATTCAGCTTTCCAGTACCTGATTGAAGACTATTCCAATTCAATGACGGTTTAAAAACGCTTTCGCCTATGGCGCGGTTGATATCTTCCAAATTACCCGAAAATTCCATTTTTGTATCCATTTTACCTGTCCCAACAGCAAATGACAAGCCCTCCACACGTGTCAGTGTATAGGTTCCTCTTTCTATCATCACTTTCATCGTTAAAACATCATTGCTGTCTTTGGCTCTTAAATCCATATCACTAACAAATAAATCGTGAAGAACAATTTCCGAATCTTCATTTACACTGACATGCTGATCAGTAACATGCATTTGTGGTTGATCATTGACGTTGACAATAGTTAAATACACGCTTTTCTCATCAAGTAATTTACCACCTTGTCCATAGTTACCTAAATCGTCTACGGTAATATTCAGTATATCCTCGCCACGGTAATGTTTATCACTGTCATATGTTAAGCCTTGAAGCGCGTAATTTGCATCTTGCAAACTACCCAAAAAGTGCAAGGATTTATTTTTAAATGATTCATTTGTATGAATATCATTGACAAAAATAATTCCATTCAGCCCACCAAGGTTTCTTAAACCAAGGACACCATGTTCCACGGACAAAGTGAAGTTCAATAAATTATGTTGGTATTCATAATCATGCATATCATTATCAAATACTGAAATGCCAGGAATTGGAGTCGTAACGTCTTCCATTATATTTGCCGCCGTATGTGCTAAGACAATTTCAGGACTGTCATTCATAGCCTGTATTTGCACAATGTACGTAGCAGCAGAAACTAATTTGGTCTCATCCTCTACTCGTATATGAATGAAATCTATTCCATGTTTATGTTGCTGCGGTACATAGACTAACGTTTCCAGCGTTGTATTTACATCAATCGCTGTGCCATTAAAATGAGTTATACCTGTTTCTGTGCTGAATTTACCGTGTGTAGCGGACAATTCGATTTTTAAAATGCCTTCAGGACCGGTATCAACATCGTATATTCTAAACTTTCGGATTTGTATAGGTACATCTTCTTCCGTTTTAAGGCTAAGACTCGTATTTCCAAAAGACATAGGTGCTACGATCACTGGATGTTGATTCGTGGCCAGGACAGCAACATTCAATACATCCGTTGTCGTCTTTGCACCACCGAAGCCGTTGAATCCATGATCGTTAACCGAGACAAATATCCGTACATTGCCAGACCATGAATAATCAGGTACATATCTTAATTGACTGATTGCTTGGTTGACAGCATCAATCGATCCTTTTATAGACAAGGTAGCACCATACACACCAATACCATCGAGCGAAGAATCGTGTGCCATTTTCGTTAGTGCTAAACCATCAATTCTTGGAAGGTGTACACGGCCATGGCTACCACCAAGCTGTACTTTTGAGCTAACTACCCCTACACCAATGCCAATCAATGCATCACCATTGACAACAATAGATGGGTGGCCATCAGGGTATTCGGCAGCAAAAATGATTAACCACGTATACCCACCTGTATTAGCCATGTGTGATCTTATCACCCTGATATCGTCGCCAACTGTTGATAAGCCAAGCATGGCCATTCGGAGAGCCGATGAGGATGCATCAAATGGTATTGGCGGCGATACAGCTCCAGCAACATTAATTTTAAAGGCACCGCCGATGCCGTTGGATTGGCGAACGGTACGGATAGTAATCGATGGCAAAGCACCATCTGCTACAGTTGATACTGCTACGTCTGAGTTAGAATGTTCCTCTGATGTCACAACTATTTCTGGCACATTTCCAGCATGTTTGGGAAATTTAATAGTCCATGTACCTGTGCTGTTATTAAAGTCGATATCCACATCGTATGGCAATATATTTTTCAATTGGCTGTAAAAAGTAACATCACCCGGCAATAGGACGGCAGTGGTTCGATCGTACAGCGTTATTGAGAACTTTCCTGTCGTCGCTGTGATTGTTTGGATTTCTACCTGCTGTGAAGCAGTTGGAACCGTTAAAACATCACTTTGGACTACACGTAATTGCGGTAAATTATGTGGCGCATTCTTAAACGTTATTCTGTACGTAATATATTTGCCATCGTTTTCCGATTGGCGATTCACAACTACACGTATATCCCCAATATTAGCTAATTTTTCAATTTTTGCTTGCATTGATTCGCCAAGTCCTCTCCCAGGTAATAAGGAAGGGGGACGTTCACTTTCCCGCATTGCAACGGCAAATATGTTAATTGGCTCCGTAACTGCCTTGGCTGGACAACCATCTAAAGTATCAGGACGCGGTGGTTCTGAAAAACAATACCCAGTTGGAACATTTTTTGCTTCTACAACTTTTACGTTTGTAAAATAAGCTGCAACTGCCAAGCCGGAAGATTCAGCGTTTAGAACAATGGTGGTTTGCGTGCTTTTTGCAACAAACATTGCGCTGATTGTATGCCATTTCATCAGTTGAGCAGGAAACATTTTTTTAAACCCTTGTGCTCCTTTCTTATAGTGTCCATTTTGAATAAACAGCTCACCATTGAATAGTTCATCATATGGCTTAGCACTCTCGTCCGCAAAGACATCGTATGATATCGTATATGTACGGCCTTCAATCGTATCTATTTCTTGATAAACTTGAATAGGATCAAACCCATTACCATTTGACCCAGTGGGGCTTTGATCTGTTAGCACAAACTGCTGCAACTTTAAAACACCCGTGCGACCTTCTTTATCAACACGGTCCGACTCAACCCACTGACTAGATCTGTCCCAGAAAGTTGGTTGATATGCACCCGCGATATTCATTTTCGTTTGTGTAAAATTACCATTCCTGATTTTAGTTACTCCATTCACGATGGACAAATCACCATCCCAAAAGCCATCGCTATTTTCATCTCCACCAAGAACATCCAATGCCTCTAAATTTAATTCTAGCATGTAATCGCCTTCTAGTGTACATCCAACGCATGAAGTGTTAATGATAATCGTCTGAATCTCATCTATGTGAGATGCAAATGTATCAATTCGGTGTACCTCTGGTCTCCCTACCCCTGCTCGAATTTGTTTTACCTCAGCAACTGCTAAATCACAATCTAAATTTGAACAGTGCCCCCAGGAATGGACTTTGTCTACAAATGTAATCTTGTCACTAGCATCGACAGACGTTGGGCACCAAGAGGAATAATTATTTGGGGAATCAATTTGTATGCAATCATGATAATCTTTTGTATTGTAACGGAAAGGCAAGATGCAAAGTTCCCCGAGTGTGGTTTTACGCCTGCAAGTTGTTTTTAAACCATCTGTATTTGCCTCCAATAAATTTATATCCCCGCGAGACGGTGAATAAAATGTTACTAACCATCTGTATCCATCGTTGAGATCAGGTCCATATCTACGCACACTGACAGATTGAATCGTATCGAGTAACTCCAAGCGACTTTTAACAGACAGAGCAGATGCATTATGTTTTATTGATCGCGTAGTTTTACCCTGATACGTCAAAGTAAAATCACCATAAATTCGGTTTGATTCGACCAATATTTGTAATGTTACATTACCATTGATAATTTCTAATTCCGGGAGGTTCCATGGCGCATTTAAAAATGTGACATACCATTCTTTCGCATTGATGGCTGAAACTTCTATTTGTGTTGAGACAGGCAAAATGGTTTTCAATTTTGACTCGAGCGATTCACCGAGACTTCGCCCAGGATAATTATTTACATCTAGTTCTTGAACCGTTTTTCCTACTGCTTTAATGCTGATATCAACTTGTTTTGCCGAACTGTTCCCACTCTCACCTATTTTGAATGTCCCGCCACTTGTTGCGTTGAAGTTTGTACCGTCAATTAAATATACACGTTTAGCATAGACCGTTGAAGTTTTGACTTCTTGCACTTCCAAATCTGCACTATGGCTAGCTGTTATGGTAGCTTCAATAAACGCATCTGTTGAAGCTCGGACGTCTGGATCATCAACAAAAATTCCTTGCAATGCAGCAGTGCTTCCTTCTTTCATGGAGAACGATTTAGTGCCGATTGAAACGGTTGGTGGAGAATTTAAACTGATAACTTGGATTGGCACTTCAATGGAAGATGTCGCCCCGTGCATATCAGTAATATTTATATAAACCGTATCCGTGCCAGCAAATTGTTTCGATGATCTGTACGTTAATGGTTTAAATGCCAAATTTAAATCTGAAAGTAAGCCTTGAACACGGACATTAGAATCTGACGAACCATCTCCAATTAAATATTTGATGTTTTCATCATATTTTCCAAACGTAATTTTTCCATGAGAGCTGCTTATATTCACATTGTATTTTTCACGAGCACTAATATCAACATCTGAAAATACGATCCCATAGACTTGATATATAGCAACCTCAACATTTTCCTTTGTCTTGATGATCGAAGTTGGTGGATGAATTGTAGGTGCATCATTTATCGCGTTAATTTCAATATCCAATATTATCACATCATTTGCTACACCATCATCAATATCTATTGTAACCGTATCCATACCGAAATGATCCTTTTGCCCAATGTATTGCAACGTTGCAAGTGCCTTATTTATATATTGGACAGATCCACTTTGAATAATTCTCGAACCGGATGATAATTGACCGGATAGACCTTCAGTCGATAAAAGCGAAATATTTCCTTTCGTAGCTGTTAGGCGAACCGTTAACATTGTGTTGTCCGGATCCTCTACGCGAATACCATCTAAGGAGGTCTGCTTATCCTCGTCAATAACCCATTTGCTACTGTTTAAAATAATACGCGGTGCGTCATTAATGGCGCTCAACAAGATTCTCAAATCAAGAACCGATGAATCCACCGATACTTTAATGTCTTCCGTCCCATCAAAGTCAGTACGGCCGATATAAGACAATGAACCTAATAGAAGATTTGAATGCGGAATTAAGCTTTCAGCTACAATTAGACTGGAATTACGCGTTAAAAAGCGAACCGTCTCATAACTGCAAGAGAGATTGCCACCGTCTCCTAAAAGTGCAATCGAGGTAGTTACCATTCTACTTGTATTCATATCAAGATCAGCAACAGATATTTTAGGCATTGTAATTGCTTGGTCTTCGGTTCCTTTAATTTCGTAAATCATTCCTTCCCGAACATTGCTTCCTACGTATGTAAGTTTTGGATTATCTACAACCGAAGCCACACTTATATCAGTCATTTTGGTCACTATTTGAGCACCACCAGCACCAGTATTCCCATTATCATTGACAACAACAGATAAAGAGGCGTTACCGAAGAAATCTTGGCTGCCTTTGAAAATCATTTTTGACAATACGTAATTCACACGCGTTAGACTTCCCTCAAATGAGATGAACAACGAGCTATCGGCACCGTCAATAATACGCAAGCCTTCTAAAGTGCTAAATGACACAGATCCATTTTGTACTGTAACATTCACTTTCATCTTGCTACCAGCAGTATCTTGAATATCGGAATCAGTAATGAAAACACCAGTTACACTAATAGGCAAATCTTCAGTTGCTTGAAGCAAGGATGGCGAATATATAATTGGTGCTGAATTCACAGGTAAAATGTCAACGATAATTGTCGATTTCAAAATGCCATCTACCATTATATTGATCTTGTCGCGACCACTTGTATTATCATCTGCGCTGTAATATATTTGTGACAATACAATATTGATATGGGAAATTTCTCCAGTCATTGATAACGTACGTTCTTCGATCCTATTATCAACTGTGACTTTGGTATGTAAATCATCAAGCGCCCCACCCAGTGTAAATGATCCTATAGAACATGACACTTTGACGGTAAACACTGCATGCGCAGCTGCGTCGACATCAATCAATTTAAGAATTGGAACATTTTTTGCTTGATCTTCAACAGATTCCATCATTGTACTTCCTACCTCAATCTCCGGCTCATCATCCACTGAGATAACATTGGCATTCATGCTGTACACAGTATAACTGCCATGTGTATCTTTTGATACTATAGATATATTTGCTGTCCCGTAAAAATTTAAAGCAGGTATAAATTTTATATGTCCAAGCTTACTCATTGAAGTTAATGAATCGGCAGAACCTTCGCATCCACCATTTTGCAGCATTCGGATGCCAGGTGAATTTGCAGTAAGATTCACTGTGCCGCCAGAAACGACAAATTCTAATGAAATTAAATCATCTTCTACATCACTAAATGTCAAATTTGTCAACAGCAACGATGTGTCTTCCTCAATTTCCAACTGGCCAGTAAATGTACTTGTCCCAAATGGAGGATCATTTTTATTTTTCACTTGAACTTCGATTCTGTGTGAGGAAATAACTGCCTTTGTTGTATATTTCGCATATACATTAATAAAATCAATCCCAACGAAATTTGCATTTGGGATGTATTGCGCATCCTTCAAAACTCGGTTTACATCATCTGGAAAACCTTGAATCGTTGAACTATTCAATTGCCGAACAGTATCAGCATCTTCCCCATGAGAAACATGGCCGTTTGAAGCAAATATAGTGAAATCAACCATTTCCGTGTCGCTTATGCTTCCCCCAACAACCTTTACATGCTTTAATACTGAACTCGAATCTTCGAACAATTCAATACCATCTGCTATATCAAGATTTGGACCAATTTCAGGCATGTCTGCTTGTAATTCTACGTTTCTTACTTCAGTAAATTCACCGTCAGACACTGACAAGATTATTGATACTTCGCCACTATAACCTAATGGGACATTTAAATTTAAGGATTTTAAAGCTTTATTAAATTCTGAAATTTTCCCAGTGTAGGTTGTAGTACCAGTATTTACATAAATACTTGCAGTATCAATGAGGTCAATAGAGCCCACAGAAGCGGTTAAATTGACTTCAACAGAAGTGTTATCAACATCAAAGATAGTGAAAAGATCTACCAACTCAAACGGACTATGTCTTATTGTTACACTCATATTTTTGTCCTCAATAACAGGCCTGTCGTTCACCGGTTCAATATTTACCCACAACGTTGCTGCAGTTGTTTTCGCTTGTGCACCGGGTTCGCTAACTGAAAATTCAATGCTATCGTATCCAACAAAATCTGTGTTGGCTTTATAGACGATGCCTCGGAGCGCTCTATTTAACGCATCCAATTGGCCGTGGAAAACATTTTTCCCTTGTGAATATTTAACGCCTTTTGTATTAGTAAAGGTTACCGTTCCATTTCCCGGTCTTATGCTTAGCTCCAGCGTTGAATATGGGCCAAGATCAACATCTATAATTTTCATTCCTTTTATGTGCGCGGCTTCATCTTCTACCGCATTCAGCATCGGGATTCCATCGATCAAGGGCAATTGCACTATTGCAGCATCATTGATATCACTTACAATTACATCGATAGAAGTAACATTCGATTGCATGCCAGCTTCATCTTCTACATACATATCGATTTTATCTGTTCCACTCCAATGTAGGTCTGGCACGTACGTCATAGCATTTGCAAGCACATTTAAAGATTTCACAGAGCACTCAATGGTCAAATTTTTCCCTCCAGCACTGGAGCCGACAATATATCTGCAATGAAATCGAGAGACAGTATTAAAATTGACTTTGCCATTTGAAACAAAAATAGTCCATTTCAAAATAACTCCATCTGGATCGGCAATGTCGATACCGGGTACTAACACACCGATATCTTCATTCGTATTCAGTGATTGCGGTGCAACTATCGTTGGGTGATCGTTTATCGAAAGCACCTTAATAGGCATTTGCTTCGTGATTCCATCTAAAATAGATATTGAAATTACATCGTGCCCATTCCAATGTTCCTTGCTCAAATATGTTATTAAACGTAATTTTTCATTAACAACATTCAACGTCCCGGATATGGCTTTCGGTATAACGCCCCCATTTGCAGCTGATAGACTAACATGCATTGCACCTGACAACAAAAGATCGACATCGACGACCTCGATTCCTTCTATTGGATATGGAACATCCTCAGACGCGACCAATTTACGACTTGGAACCGTAATAGATGTTTCATCATCATCAGGTAAAACTGTAACAAAAGCTTCCACAGAATGGGTTAAAACACCACCTTTACCAGAGTGACCAAAATCAGTTACAGATAACGTCAATCGATCATGGAGCGCGTATCCTTCTTGTAATGTTTCAACTGCTATAGCTGCACCGACACCAGATAACATATTAGTACTAGCGGTAAGCAAAGGGACATTACCGAGAAATCCTGGGAATGTCACAACCCACTTAGCAGATCCTTGATCATCCGTTCCACTTTTTGAAATAGTGATTTTAGTATCAAATTTCTTCAATGCATTTAAAAACTCGCCCTCACCAGCAGTTGCTGAAATGGCTACAGTTGTTATGCCATGTTGCGTCAATTGAAACGTGCCACCAATCAAATTTGGCCCAGTTCTTATGACATTAACTACAACGTCCCCATTCACAACATTTGTAAGCGATTTACTATGAATGGAAATTTTAGGAATTGCAATCATAGACGAATTGCCTTTTTTACCTATATCAAGATACGTAGCCCTTACTTCCCACGTGTAGCAACCTTGTGTATCGATTCCAGAACGTAATACCATTACAGATGCATTCAAAACGTTCAAAAGTGCGGTTTTGAACTCCTCTTCCGTAGCATTTGTTGCAATTGGCGTAGTAAGACGAGATCCTTTACCATACTCGGATTGATCAATTTGTAAAACAAACGCCCCCTCCATGGATCCTCGAGCCGCAACTGTTTTTACGGAAAACGTTTCACGTGGCGGTGCAATTGATGTAGTAATTACCTGTATTTCCGGCAACGAATTTTTTGCTGAATTCCAATTATGATTTGGCTGATATTTCAGTGTTTTCAATGCCGAGTTGATAAGGCTGACGGTACCCTTCAATTTGTTGCCAGATTTGAGTACACCTGGACTCAATGTAACGTCCATGACTCCATTTTCAGCCTTCATTTCAATCTCAATAAAATTGTTATCTGTTTCATCAGAATCAACATCAATTACAGAAGCATCGTTTAAATTAATAGCAACGTCTTCCTCCGTGGTAAAGCTAGCGGCACCAAGCGATATGATCGGGGCATCGTTGACTCCGTGGACATGGATATTAACAACACCAGTTGTTGTTAGGAGACCATCAGTTACCGATACAGTCATTTGTTCAAGCCCATTCCATTCAGAATTCCAGTCATTTTTGCTTTGATAAGTTAACGTATATATTGCAGTATTTATGTCTGCTTGAAGACCTTCTAATTGCATATTTTGCAAAATTTCAGATACGACAATGTCCTGTCCAGTCAACAATTGCGGTGTCGCATTATTTTCCCACTCAATTTCAATTTCCCAACTGTACGCTCCGATCTTAGAAGTCAACTCAACTCCATCATTTTTTTGATCGGCGTATTTTGAGCATGCATTTTTTCGATCTATTCTCCAATCCCATGCAGACAATGTAAATTCACTTAGCATGCATGCAAGATTCGTTGCCTTATTTTCTATGTCAGTGCGTGAATTAAATATGATGTTTTCATACGGTGTAATGCCAAACCATGCCAACGTAGAAGAACGAAAATATGGTTTTGTGATACAAAAAGTAAAATTTAATATGCATGCCTCTGACATTTCATATTGCGGAGTGAAGAAATCATTTGCAAGTGCATATTGTGCAGCTTCATGAATTTGATTTGCTGGAATCACTTCTAGATCAAATAAATGACTGAAAATGGCATCAATGGCAAGAGCCTTTATGTTTGTTGGGGTATTACTTGCACACACATCAAATACGATGGGACCAGATGAAGTCGTCCCGTTACAACATATTATAAGAAAATACTCGGAAGTTACAAAAAGGTTTCGAATATCCATTTTTTTTCGCTGTTGTAATATTTTCAATTATTGAATTGATTTCATTGCGTATTTCTACCAAGATGGCAGTGTCTACAGTACTTGTTCCGTATATTGGAATACCACGTCCAAATTCACTCCCTGCGTATGCATTGATATATTTCTTCAAGTCACCATTGTATATTTTCTGCACGGTGTGACTACCAGTAAGCATTCTTTTTTCAGGCAAAGAATGTGTTACAGCATTATGAATGACATGCGACGTTGTGGAAGTAAATACATGTTCTTGTCGCTTAACATGTGCATTAGATATACCGGATAATGTTATAATTGCTTCTTTTACCTCCATGGCCGTGGCATCAGGTCGCAATGCGGTTGTAAATGTATTAGCATCTATACCTAACCTAAACGATCCAACTAATGTGGTTCCACCTTTCACTTGCTCAATTACAATAACGGACTTCCCATCTCCTTTCAACCAATTTGGATCACCTATTAACATAGGCACATTGCCCATTTCCGACGGAAATGTTACCGACCAATCGTGTTGGTTTATATTTACCGTAGGAAGCTTCTGTACCTTCACAGTCCTGAATGACGGCAAAATAGCATTCAATTTCGATTCCACTTCGTCAGCATTTGCATTGAAAGAAATCGCAGTTGTAAATGCATCCAAATATCGCAGGGTAAAAGTACCACTTAGATCAACACCTTCCTGCAATGTTTCAACAACTCCAGTGCCACTAGAAATTTCTAGTAAAGGTACATTTCCAGCACTTGCAGCAAAAATAATTTTCCATCTCGTCGAATTTTCCTTTAATATGCTTATCGAGTATGGAATGATACTTTGGATTTTTTGAAGGAAATCAGCTGTATCCTTGTCCAAAGGCATACTTGTTTTCCCGTTGAACGACAATGTAAACGTTGATGATGCCAACTGCACGACTTGAGTTTCTGACGTTGCTGATGATTTCACAGTGATTTTTTGCATTTCTTGTACTTTTGCAATATCTCCTTCCTTTACGACTGATATTGACACATGAGTGTTGGTAGTTGTTGTCAAAATAGGTACATCTCCCATATTGAAAAATGTAACCAAAGTGATCCCGCCGTTACATACATCATGCGAGGATGAAGAAGTGCTACTAACTGATACTTGTGTATATCCATCACTGAAAAATTTATTTTTTAAATCTGATGCTTTTGAATCATACGGTACAGAAAACACAGAGCTGTGAAAAGAAAGTGAGAAATTTCCTGACGTCAAGTTACACTGTATCATTTGAACCTCTGAAATATCCTCGTGCATTTTCACATATGTAATCGCGCGTTGTTTTACATATCCCTCCGTATTGATTGCGACCAAGTTGTTAGGTAAGATAGACATTTGTCCACCATTAGTTGAAATATTCACTTTTATCGTTCCCGTGCCTATATCTTGATCATGAACTGCTAAAAATGGAAATGCGATTTCAATATCTTCGTCAACGTCTCGGATGATGTTTGGATAACTCAAAATCGGAGCATCGTTAACCGGTGCAACAAGTACTTTGGTAGTAACAGATGCAACCAAATTGCCAGATCCAGTGCCTGAATTTCCCTTATCATTGACAGTCGTTACAATGGTTTCTGTCCCAGACGTATCTAATTCTGGGGTATATGCAGCTGTTTGTAACGCAGCATTAATTGCATCCAAACGACCCTCAAACCTCAGTCTTTCACCATGGCTATGAACGGGTGCGAAACCTTCATTCACTGTAACAATTGAAATTTGTGCACTGCCAGATGACCCTTGCAACAATTGATGGCTTGTTTTTACTGCTAATGGAGATACATTACCAAGGGGATCTAAAAATGTCACAAGCCATTCATGGCCTTTTTGAAAGGTTGGTCCAGATCGCGAGACTTCAACGTTTCCTACAAGACGCGCTAGATTCGATTCCATATCGACTGCTGAAATGTCAAATGCCATTGCTGGTGTGCTTTTCCCATTGAATGTAAGAGAAAAGTTGCCAGAGAAAACATTGCCATTCACTACAGTAGAAATCGAAATTTGCCCACCAGGCAAATCATCATTGTAATCTTCATCCAATGCACTATAATAAACCGTCAGTTGGTCAACATCACCTGCTTCTTGGTTAAAAGTGATGGTCCAAGCAAACTCGCCATTGGCTGCATCGCCAATGGTCTCCCTCGTGACTGCCTCAACGTTTATATTTAATTTTTTCAAAGCATCATATACGTCAGTACTCGACGCTGTATTTACTAATGGAGTAGTCCTTTCATGGGCTGGTGGTGGTGTAACATGATATGTCACGTGGTCCGTAAGCGCGGGATTTAATGCAATATCTGAACATGGGCTAGTTGTTCCATTCCAATCAAATGGCATTGTTTGTGTCAATTTAAAAACGGAACATTCGCCAAGTTTACTGATGTAATAGAAGCCTTGACTACTTGCTTGGCGAGCTAAGGCAAATTCCGCACAATCACTTGCACTTATGTGACCATAATTTTGAACACTGCATGGCCAATATCCATGAAATACTTTGCGAATCTTCCATGCACTTGAAGCTTTTGCAATTGTAAAAAATCCTGTCAATGGACCATTGGTTTTATTAACCTGTCGTGTTACTTGAATTTTTTGAACTTCCTGGACTATTGTGCCAAACGTAGTAACATTTTGAACCTCTAAAGTCGGTGCTACAGCAGCTCCACCTTTTTCTGTTCCTTCCAGAAATTTTAAGCCAGCAAATAAATCTAAGGCCACAGTTCCAGCAGTTGTTTCGATTGTAACTTCCGCTTTGCTGCCCATAATTTCGTTCAGATCTACATCAACAATGTTAATATTGCTTAATTTAACGGTTTCGTCTTCAAGTGTATTAACATTTGAAGGCCCAGTAATTATAGGTTTATCATTGACAGCTGCGACCGATACGTAACATGTTGCTTCATTTAATCCACCATCAGCATCCTGCGCATATAAAGTCAGAATTTCAAGCCCTGGGCCCGGCGCCGGTATCTTTGCAGCATCGTGTTTTCTTGCAAATTCCCATACACCATTAAAATCTTTTACTCCAGTATATTTAAGCGTTTTCAAAGCTTCATTTACATCCGACAACAAACCTTGCAAAACTAACACATCCGACCTTTTATTATCATTAAGCGAGGTAATCATAGTATTCGGTGGCATGTACGATTTTGTATCGGCCAACACTACCACATTTAGTGAATTTGCTATTGAAATATCTAAAACTCCATACTTCGCAGCGATTGTCAATGTAATCGAATCCACCGTGGCGTTGCCATCAACATCAGACAATGAGATACCCGAAATGACGGATGGCGTGTCTTCAACTAATATGAGCCTCGGAGATCCATTTAATGAACAGCTGTTTGGAAGATGAATTTCAGGAGAATCATTAACGGGATGCATGTGGACCACTATGGAATGATTAGCAGTTTTGCCAGCCGAATCACTTATTTTTAACACAATTTGGTCATCCCCAACATAATTAACTGGCCCTTTGTATTCCAAATTCATCAATGCTGAATTTATATTTTCCAGATAGCCAGAATATGCGTTAGGATTTATTTGGTGTAGTCCTCCGACACTAGTCCAGTGAACGTTGCCATGTGCAGGAGTAAGAGATAATAAAAACATATCATTTTCATCTGCATCGGTGACTGACAGTCCAGAGAAGAACAACGTCATGTCCTCAAATGAGTCAAATTGGCTTGGTCCATCAATAGCTGGGATATCATAATCACATTCAACGGTGACATAGACTTTTGCAACGTTCCCACTAAAATATTTTAACACTATAACATCTTCCCCGCAATAATTATTTTCTGGTGTATACGAAATATTCTTCACCAAACTACGTTGCATTTGCAAAGTATCCACGCTACGCGAAGGAAGCGATGTTACACCATGTTCAGCTGAAATTTCAAGTTCATGAACAGAGTTGATGTGTTCAGGGCAAATGATTTCACAATCACCTATTACATTTGCTGTGCTGTCTTCCATAACTACATGTACTGTGTTCGAAGGGCACTTTAAAACCGGTGGATCGGCTATAGATTTTACATCTATGTACATTATTATTTGAGACGTTACATTCTCATTACCATTCGCTGCTCCATCATCCACAGAAATATAAACCATATCCGCGCCATTCCAATCTGGAGGTGGAGTATATTTAATGGATTTTAATAAATTTCGTACAGACGTGTAGCCACCTTCAAAAAGCAGTGTTTTTTCATTTTCGGCCGCAATATACTGTCCACCCTCAAGTAAGAAATTATTAGCATCAATATTTGAGTGCACCACCGTTACGTTTAAAATAAAATTTACGTTTAAATCCTCCATTGCATCTACGTCTTCTATCATTAAACCTGGTAAAATCGATGATTGGTCTTCAACAAATTCTACATGTTGGGAACTCATTGTCAATTTCGGTAAGTCATTGATAGGCAACACATTAATATTTATTTTGCAATTTGACATGACATTGGATGAATCTGCAATGGTTATCGTGACGATTTCTTGAATACCAGATCCGCGAGAATTGAAATCTAGATTAGGAATGTAAGTCAGCAATCCTAAATCTAGAATCTCCCTTATACTTTTAGCAGAGCCAGATATAAGCTTGTTCGCAAAGCTACCATTTTTTGTAATCAACGTTAAATTATTCGTTTTCAATAATATTTTGCCATAATTCGAACTAATATTCATGATATAAACTTCTTCTTCTAGCGATGCATCATCGTTTACTGAGACACCAGTAATATTTAACGTGGAATCCTCGTTAATAACATAGCCAGTGGGACAATTAAGAACGACATCTTCATCAAATGATAAAACATCTATGGTAACGTTGGTCGAAACAATGTGCTCACCACCAAGCCCGGTATTTCCATTATCACTAACCCTTATTGTTAAAACATCAGTCCCATTCCAATGATTCATGCTTTTGTAAAACATATCTTGCAATGCACCATTTAAACGGCTTAATCCACCTTTCAAAATTAATTTCATCCCATGACCAGTTTCTTCAATTTTCTTTTCCACCCCGTGAATTTTTGAAGTATATAGCTGTCCATGTGTAACACTTAAATTTACGTCCATGACGGATCCGAAATATTCACCTGCATCAATATCTTCTATGGATAAACCAGTCAACAATAACTGTTTACTTTCCGTTGCAGTGTAGAGTTTTGATTGTGGTGTGTAAATTACTGGTGGGTCATTAACTGGTTCTATCGCTATTGATATCGTAACTTTAGATGATTTTGCTTCGCCTGGACCGGTAAAGCCACGATCGTTCACACTAACAACAACAGAATCAGTCCCCGAATTATACTCCAATGCAAAATATTTTATTTTTTTTAACGCGGCATTCACATTTTTTATAGGGCCAAACATACTGACCTTTTTCTCCGTATTTTCTATCATTAATGTCTTATCAGTATGGGTCAAGTCCAATTTTCCGAGACTTGCAACGCATAGAACAGCAATTGCACCATCACCAGCATCTTTATCTTCAACAGAAATGCTTTGCCCAAGGGTAATCCATACTTTTTCTACTGTATTCATTTCGCTTGGTGCAACAATTTTTGGCGGGTCATTGACTGGTTTAATCACAAGAGTGACTGAAAAGTTTGTTTTTCCTCTTGAATCATCTACTATTATACTCAACGTATCGTTACCTGCCCATTCATCATTTGACTCGTATTGTAAATTTTGCAAAACTTTATTTACTGAAACTATAGCACCGCTAAATTGCAATATGGTTACATTGGATAAAGCCGTGGCAAAAGAAACACCTGTTACTTTTTCATGATCAATTCTTAAACTTCCATTTTGGACGCCTAGCATAATACTAACAATTCCAGATCCATCAACATCCCCAATGGATAGATTTAATGGAGGAGATACAATATTTTGATTCAGAGTATAAGTTGCATCACCATTGAAAACCGGGAGATCATCTACTGGTTTTACAGCAACAAGGACCTCTGTGGATGCCGATAATTTCTCTGCCTTACCAGTACCTGGATCAATTACAGTAAACACAATGGAATCGATACCGTTCCAATTTGCATTGGCAGTATATGAAATATTTGATAATGCCTCTTTAATGGCGGTATACGTTCCTTTTAATTCCATTGAAGACACTTGTCGAAGGGGAATAGATCCACCATATAAGGGAGACACGGATGTATCTTCCACTGCAATAGTTTGATTTGAAACGACTACCTTTGCAGGGTTAAAGTCACCACTAATCATACCATCACGCGAATACATACGGGCAGTATACAAACCACTACTTGCATCAACATCAAATATGGTAACGCCATTAATTTGTAACGTTTCATCTTCATTTACTTCGTAATATGTGGTAGGTGCCACGACAGTTGGCGAATCATTGATTCCACCCACTTCAATGGCAATAACAACAGTTGAATTTGCAGACTGTCCTAAACCATGGTTTCCTAAATCATTTAACGTTAAAGTTAATGTATCCATACCATGCCAGTTTTTATACGGCACGTATTGAAGACTAGCAAACGCTGCGTTCAATTCTGAAATCCCACCTCTATAAACACCATCTTGTACCATTCGTATACCGGCATGAGAAGTTGGATTGATTACTCCATGATTCACTGATGCAGACAATTCAACTACAGAGCCGAATAATTCATTCGCATCGACGTCAGTTAGAATGATACCTTCAATAAGCAATACGTCGTCTTCCTTTGTAGTAAACGTCCCAGGTGCGGTAATAACAGGCGCATCATTCACAGCTTGGATATCAACTGTTACTTGTGCGCTCAATGCAGCTGTTTTAGCATCAGTACCATGTGCTGTAAAGCGGATAACATCGGCCCCATTTTGGTTCAAATCCCCAATATATGAAACACCTTCCGCTAAAGATTCTGCAACTAAATTTACAGGGCCATTTAAGATTACAGTTTTCGTACCACCACCATCTGCTTTTACGTAATACGACGTAATATTGACCGATATGTTACCTTTCAAAGCTTCAATTGCAACTTCTACATTGTCTTCTCCTGAAGTCAAATCGAAATCATGTACATTTATTGCATTTTTAATGGTATATTTTGTATCTTCAAGTGGATTTATATACACATGCTCAGCACGAATGCTCATCGATGGTTTGTCATCAACGGCTACTATGTGCATCTTAATGGTAGACTCAACATTAATAGATTCGGAATTTTGCGCACCGGTGTTTCCAAAATCAGTTACGTTTAATTTTATTGTATCATCTCCACTATATTCTAAATCTGGTACATATTGCAAGGAGGAAAGTGCAAGATTTAAATACTGTTCAGAGCCTTGTAGAATAATAGTTTTATTCTTTGCAGTCTCGTTTGTTTCTTTTACATATATACCGCTCATTGTTGGCACGTAAAATGTGCCGTGTTCACAGCTAATGATCACTTCTAACAATGCCATAAATGTTTCCTCCGCATCAACATCACTAATGGAAATATTCGTGAATGTATATTTTGCATCTTCATAAACCCATAACTCAAGTGGGGCAGTAATGACTGGTAAATCATTGATTGGATTGGCGATAATATCGATATAACCGATTGCAACATTGTTGCCTCCATCTTGAACGGTAATAGTAATCATATCTGGACCGTTGTATAAACTGTTCCAGTTATGTACAGGCGTATATGTTGCATTGATCAAATATTCATTCAAGTAGGACGGAGTACCAGTAACATTCATGAATGACATAGTACCAAACTTAGCTGAAATGGACATGGTTAGTTCTGCGCTATCAAAATCACTAAGGGAAATAAAGCCAACTTTTTCCATTGGAGAATTTTTATTTGGTGCTCGTAAAAAATGCAGTTCTCTAACTTCATCTTCCAATATTATCACTGATCTATTATTTGTGATTAGCAAAGGGCCATTATCAATATGTTGGACCTGCACTGCAAGATTTGCCGTAGCATTGCCAATTTGAAACGAAATGGTATCACTACCTGAGAAAGACACATCGCCCTTGTACGACATAGAACGCAATGCAACATTTATAGACGCGACGGAGCCAAAAAAGGACATGGATCGATCCTCTTTACCATCATTTTCGGAAAAAATAAGACCATTAACGGACTCTAGCGTTAAAGTACAATTAAGACAAGAAATTCGAAGAGACGTAGTGTCCGTGCCTAATGCACCTTTTATATTAACGCCAAGGACCCTGATTGGACTATGTTCAGTTCCAATTAAACTGCTTTCTGGGGACGATATATACAATTCTGTTAATACAATTGGTTTGACGGATGAATATGGTTCATACCAATTATCATTTTCACTATACCACTCTTCCATACATGCATCTTGTCCACGCGCAGTACCTTTCGCTGCTTTCTCCCATTGTGCCTCTGTCGGCAACGAACAATTCCATGAATCGCCAACGGACTCATCTACCCACTTTGCAAATGCAGTAGCATCCTCCCATGTAACACACACTACGGGATGATCATTTGTTTGTATAAAATTTGGATCGAGCCAACTATGATTCGTAGAAATACTATTACTATTGCTAATTAAATAACACCCATTTGACTTGCTAACATGGCTAGTCTCCTTTGTAAACGTATCGTATTCACCTTTCGTTACTTCAGTTGAACTGATCCAAAATTTATCAAGGTAAACAGAATGCATCGGCTGAGCAGCAATATTTGCACTTGCATCATTCGTTCCCATCGTAAACTTACCGGCAGGAATTTCTCTTAAACGATGTCCTTGTACACTTGGAATAGATGATACGTGCGGTAATTGAGGGTACTCTTGCAACAAAATGTTTTGCGAATGCAATGCTGCATTGTTGTTGCTGTTGATGATGATGTTGTTAATATTTGGATTTAAATAGCAAGCTAAACGAAAACCGGTTCGATCATTTGCAATATTTTCAAATTCAGCACTTCTTGTTTCTGTTCGTATGTCCCTACCCGCAGATGTTTCAATACGTTGATGGCAACAACCATCCGCCCAACTTCCTCCCCGAACGACACGTTTACAATCCGGTCGTGTACATAAATTTTTCTCCATGACAAGTGG